>Ga0209541_10000558_pt1 | contig 73254 bp, 80 predicted proteins | sample RifCSPlowO2_01_FD_184027 | JGI IMG/M metagenome (GOLD analysis project Ga0209541, IMG submission 184027) | Groundwater microbial communities from Rifle, Colorado - Rifle CSP2_plank lowO2_0.1 (SPAdes) (version 2) | ecosystem: Environmental > Aquatic > Deep subsurface > Groundwater | place...
ATGAATGGGAAAGATTTCGGCGGACGCACGCTCACGGTAAATGAGGCGCGCCCGATGGAGGAACGTCCTCGACGCGATTTCCGCGGCGGCAATGGCGGTGGAAACGACCGCGGCGGCTACGGAGGCGGCAGGGACAGTGGAAGAAGCTGGTAACACTAAACACGTTACTCGGTTTTTTACAGAGGCCTCGCGGTAAACCGCGAGGCCTCTGTCATTTCCGTGCGCCGTGTTCCTCTCACTGTCCACACCCAAGGTGCGTGGGATACGCGCACATGACGCATACTTGAATTGTCATGAAGACTTTAGCAGGAACACGCGCTCTGGCGCCTCGCGCGCGGTTCGGATATCTGCATGTCCACCGTTTTTTGTTCCGCTTGGGATTAAGTATCGCGAATATTTTCGCGTGGATATTCGTATTTCAGTATTTCTATATTCAGTCCGGAAGATTACAGGGCTCGCTGATTTCAACGATACTCATGTATTGTCTTGCACAGGCTACGACAATAATCTTGACCCCGCTATCCGCGGCGCATCTGCGTCATGGCGTTAAGCATTCAATAGTTTACGGCGCGCTCGCAGCCGGGGCCGCATATATCTACTTGGGCGCGACGCTGTCCTCTTTTAACGGTGGACTCGCGGAGTGGGGAATTGCTATTTTTGCGCTTCTCTTGGGCGCATATCGAGCACTATACTGGGTGCCGTACCAGCTAGAGGCCAGTGGCGCATCGAAAGAGCGTTCTCGCATGCCTATAGCGTATGAAGCGGTTATTGCGCTTATGCCGATTTTTGCAGGCGTCACTCTCGCGACCGTTCCCTTTGCTCCTCAACGCATCTTGTTCGGAGCAGTTATTTTTATTCTTCTTTCCCTCCTGCCCCTCTTGCCGTTGCGCAACATGTTTGAAGGATTCTCTTGGAGTTACGGCGAGACATTCCGTCAGTATTTCTCACCGCGTCATCGACAGCTTTTGATCACATCGCTAATGCAGGGGCTTCAAGGAGCGACACTTTTCCTGCTGTGGCCCATAGCAGTATTTTTTATCGTCGGCTCGCAATTTCATGTCCTAGGAGCAGTAATAAGCGCGACTCTTTTCGCAGTCCTGCTTTTACGAGCGCTTTATTCACGATTCATAAAACGGACAGGTTTGGAGCGTTCAACAATAGTGCTATCAGTATTTAGTGCTTCCGGATGGTTGATGCGCCTCTTTGCCGGAACTCCGTTCGTTATTTTCTTTGTGGACGCCTATTCGCATGTCAGCTCGCCGCGAATTTCCAATAGCATTGACATATTTGCCTATGAGCAGACGGCAGACCAGGGTTCATTTATAGATGAATACACAACACTCAAAGAAATCGGCTTGGCGTTTGGGCGAATACTTGCGTGTCTCGTATGCGCGCTTCTTCTGATATGGACATCCTTTGCGATTGCATTTGCGAGCATAATTATCCTTACCGCTGTCGTTTCCGCCGTTTTCGTCATTATAGAACGCACCGCCGCGCCGACGGTGTACTAAAGGACTTCGTTGTGCTAGGTTTCCCGCAGCATGTACCCGACGAGGGTACACAGCGGCGCCGCGGCCGTCTTGCTGGCCTACCCCCCTCCGGCTTGCTTGACGGTGTTCTCCCGACGGCTCCGCTTTTTGCGGCTAGCTGCTTTCCCAAGGGCTAGCCGCGTTTTTTTGTGTAAAAAAAGCGGCTCGTGAGCCTGAGTGCATACTAAAGTTTTTTGTGATAGGTTAGAAGAAGACAAGTCTAAAGACGACTTGAACACATGCCCGGAAAGCATGCGGGAGGTCGCTTAATGATTCGTGAACCGTGTCCCTCCACCGGTTCGCGATTGTAGTAATGGCCGGGAGCCCTCTCCATAAGGGCCCCATTTTGGCCTGCGGTCGTACACACGTGTCTCCCCTGGGATTGTGTGAACGGCCGCTAATTTTTTATAAGTTTGAATTGGGGGACACAGGATTTACGGCAATTCGTCGTCGCGATCTCTTGCAGGTTGGGTTGCTTCAACCCTTGAGAACCAAGGTTCTTTTTCACCACCCTCTTTCTCAGGCGGTTTTTTCGCTTGAGGGTTCTCATCTTTCTTTTCGATAGGTTGATGTCCTTCGAGAATTTCTCTTAGCTTTAGAGTCATTTTGGGGAACCTTTCCTCGAGACCGCCCATACCTATTTAGAGCAAACTTTCCACGACTTCTTTCACGACAGCGCCGTCGGCCTGGCCTTTAAGTTCTTTCATCACGGTGCCCATGAACACGCCCATTTTGGATTTATCAGTGACGCCGAGCTTCTCTTTCAATTGCCGGGCGACCGCTTCGATCTGTTCACGCGGCATTTGCACTGGCAGATAGCTCTCAAGTATCTTCATCTCGGCCTCTTCTTTCTGCGCCAAGTCCTCGCGCTTGCCGCTCCTGAATTGTTCTATGGAATCTCTGCGTTGTTTGACGCCGCGCTTGATAACGGCGAGTGCGTCTTCATCGGAAATCGCTTCCTGCGGTTTTATGCCCTTGGCGACGAGTTCATTAGTGAACGCGGCGAGAAGTCCGCGGAGCGTGTTCGTTTTCAATGCATCCTTCGCTCGCATTGAGGCAACTAATTCCTCACGTATCTTCTCGCTAAGCATGGGAATACTATACCATGGTACAATCGCGAACATGGAATGGCTCGTAGTTATATTATTGATTGCGATACTCGTTCTTTTGGGGCTGCTCTTTTGGCGCAGTCAGAAGGGAAATGAAGATTCCCAGGGAATGCTTCTTTTGCAGAACCAGATACAAGAACTATCGCGTGGAGTCGAGCAAAAGCTGGGAGAAGGCACTACGCGCATGTTTGAGTCCATGAAAGCGCAATTTGGAGAATCCCAACGATTGACCGACTTGGTGACACGCCAGCTCACAGAAGTTGCGCGCGAGCAGACGAAGACGAACGAATCGACGCTTCGCTTCATGACGATAGCCGAGCAACTGGCAAACCTCGAAAAAGTGCTGAAGCATCAGAAACAGCGGGGGAATTTAGGCGAGCGCTCTCTCGAACTCGTGCTTGAGAATATTTTGCCTCCGGGTTCATTCAAAACGCAGTATGAGTTTCCCGGCGGCGACACGGTGGACGCCGTAATAATCACGAAAGAGGGGATTATTCCGATTGACGCGAAGTTCTCACTTGATAATTACAATCGCGTCGTGAACGAGGCCGACGAAACAAGAAAAGCAGAGCTTGAAAAAGATTTCAAGAACGATCTTAAATTGCGCATCGATGAGACCTCGAAATACGTGCGGCCCAAAGACGGAACTCTACCGTTCGCCTTCATGTACATTCCAGCAGAGGGTATTTACTATGACCTTCTCATTAATGAAGTCGGCTCTGTGAAAGTGAACACGCGCAATCTTATTGACTACGCGTACAACGAAAAGAAAGTTATCATCGTCTCGCCGACGACCTTCGCGGCGTATCTGCAATCCGTCCTCTACGGCTTCAAGGCGTTCAAGATAGAGGAGACGGCGAAGGACATCGCGAAGAATGTCGAGGCTCTAGGAAGGCACCTGAACGCGTATCAGGATTATTACAAGAAACTCGGTACCTCACTTTCAACCACGGTGAATCATTATATGGCGGGGAAGAAGGAGTTCGAAAAAGTCGACAAAGACGTTCTTAAAATAACAGGAGAAGCTGTCGGATTCGAGCTTGATTCAGTCGAAAAGCCGCTCCTTGAGGGGAGAGATTGATTTGCTCACCCTTGCGGTATACGAATAGGCGGGTTATAGTGTCGGCTCAATATGGCAAAGATAGCAATCATTGAAACGGGCGGTAAACAGTATCTTGTGACACAGGATAGCGTTTTGAATGTTGAAAAAATCGCCGGAGCCGACAAAGCCGGCTCAAAAATCACTTTTGATAAAGTCCTGCTTACGGACGACGGGAAGGAGACCAAAGTAGGCTCGCCTTATGTGACTGGCGCTGTAGTGTCAGCAGAACTTGTTGAGGAAGGAAGGGAAAAAAAGATATCAGTCATTCGTTATCGCCAGAAAAGTAAATATTTCAAGAAACGAGGACACAGGCAGCCCTACGCCAAAGTTCGCATCACGGCACTTCCGTAAACGCAAAAGCGTCCCACTACTTCCTGCCCGCGAGGGCGTTTTTAATTGTGTCAGGGTCGGCGTACTCGAGCTCGCTTCCCGTCGAAAGGCCGCGGCCGAGTGCCGTTATGGAAAATTGATGCGTGCTTGCAAGCGTAGTCATCTCTTCGCGTACGCGGATGGCAGTTGCATCTCCTTCAGGGTTCGCCGGGAAGGCGAGGATGATCTCACGCAATCCATTTTTCGCGCGCTCGGGAATGGACGCAAGAAGTTCGCGGATGCGAAGCCCGCTAGTTTTCTCTGAAGCGAGCGAGATGGTGCCGCCGAGGACGAAATACCGGCCGCGATACGTGCCGCTTCGTTCAAGCGCCTGCAGATCGGCATCGCTTGAGACGACGGCAAGGAGCCCAGCGTCGCGCTCTTTGTTCGCGCACATCGAACATACGTCGCGCGCGCCAGAATGGAACCGCATACATTCACTGCATCTGTGCACCGAGCCACCGAGCCCCGATACGGCGTCGGTGAGCTCGCGGCGGATGGCAGGGGACGCGCGCAAGAGAAAATGCACGAAACGTTCCGCTTGGCGCGGGCCGATCCCGGGGAAACGTTCGAATATGGCAGTGAGCCGATCGATGGGGTCCATTGGGACAAGTGTACAGCGGACAGGGAGCAGTGAACAGTGTGCAGGCCCTCAAAACGGCGCGTTGTCTTCTTCGACTTGCGCCTCCGGCGTGAAATCGCTGAAGTCGCCTTTTTCTATCGGCAAGAATGTCGTCTTTTCCTCGTCGAAGCGCAGGTCTATCTTTCCTATAGGACCGTTCCTGTGCTTCTCTATCATTATTTCCGCTATTCCCGGCCGGTCGGAGCCCTCGTTCATTTTGTCGTCTCGATGGATGAACATGACCACGTCCGCATCCTGTTCAATGGAGCCGGAATCGCGCAAGTCGGAAAGCCGCGGCTTTCCGCGCCTGCTCTCTACGGCGCGAGAAAGTTGGGAGAGCGCCAAGACGGGGACATCGAGTTCGCGCGCCATCGCTTTGAGCGAACGGGAAATCTCAGTGACTTGCTGGACTAGAGAATCGCCGCCGCGGGAATGCAAAGGAGTGATGAGCTGGAGATAGTCGACGATAACGAGCCCGAGATCTTTTTCCATCTTGAGACGCCTTGCAACGGAACGCATGGAAAGCACGGTGCTGCTCGGCCTGTCATCTATATAGATAGGCGCTTCGGAAAGCGCCGCAATGCCCGCCTGCAGGCGTTCGTATTCGTTGTCCTTGGAGATCTTTCCCGTGCGAAGCCGCCACGAATTCACGCCGGCCTGCGCGGCGAGCATTCTGTCTACAAGCTGTTGCGAGCTCATTTCGAGAGAGAATATTCCCACGGATGTGCCATGCTTCGTAGCCGTCTGTCTGGCGATATCCAATGCGAGCGCGGTTTTTCCCATTGAGGGGCGTGCCGCAAGAATAACGAGGTCCGACTTCTGCAAGCCAGCGAGTAGGTTATCAAGCTGAGGAAAACCTGTGGGAACTCCGCGGATGGTACCGCTGTGTTTTTGAAGGTGTTCGAGTCGTTCCCATGCCTCGGCCAGTTCATCCTTGATAGCAGTAAATGATTGGAGCATCGGCGAATTTGTCACCTTGAACACAGCCGCCTGAGCTTCGTCGAGAATTTCTTCGATCTCCCTGTCTTCCTGAAAACCGAGTTCTCCTATCTGCGCTGCAGCATCTATGAGACTACGCAGGACGAATTTGGACTGGACCACATGCGCATAATGAGATGCGCTTCCCGGGGACGCCGCAGTTCCGGCAAGTTCTGAAAGGTATGCTCCGCCTCCGATAGGCGCAAGTTGTTTTCGCTCTTTCAATTTTCCGGAAACAGTAACCACATCGATCGGTTCGCCTTTTCCATAAAGACTGAGCATCGCATCGAAAATCACGCGGTGTTTCCCAGCGTAGAAAGAATCAATGCCGACGACGTCCGCGACTTCATACATCGCATTTTGATTAAGCATGAGAGCTCCGAGAAGCGCCCGCTCCGTTTCAACATCTTGAGGTGGAAGTCGCGGCGTGTTCGTTGTCATGGGGCGATTCTAGCACGAGGTCGCAGTCCGTGGATTTTGGAAATGTGGTCGATTCTGTTGTTTGCGTGGGGAAAAGTGGTGCTCGCCTGGCGTCGCTCTTCTGCCGTCGCGTTCCGAACCCAATCATGAACACTAATCCCGCTTTGGGGGCTGTAAACAAAAGGATACCAGCACTTGCACATCATTTGACGGCATGGTATTGTTCTGATACAACATAGAACATAGTACTAATAATAGTCAATTATTGGCCCATCTTATGCTTTCATTTGCACCGCGAACAGTTACAAAGGACCTTCTCTCGGGTCTTTCCGAGCGCTCTCGCCACGTGCTTACGGACCGCTTCGGTCTCGGAGCGAAAGAGATGGAGCGCACGCTGGACGCCATCGGCAAAGAATACGGCATCACGCGCGAGCGCATCCGACAGATAGAAAATCACGGGATTTCCGCAGTGCGCGAGTCGTCTCATTATGCCGCGCACTCCGCGGCTTTCGAAGACTTGAAGCGGGCGATACATTCGCTCGGTGCAGTGCTTTCGAGCGAAGCGATTCTTTCAGAGCTTTCTGCGAACAAAGCTGACCGCAATCATCTCGTTTTTCTTCTTACCGTCGGCCATCAGTTCACAGACCGTAGGGAAGATAACGACTTTAACGCACGCTGGCACATTGATGAACAGGTCGCCGACCAGGTGGAGAGGGCGCTTACGAATCTGTACGAATCCATTGAGGTCAATCGCCTGACGCCGGAAGAAGAATTCCTACAACTGTTCGCAAAAGCCTTGAAACAGGAGGGTATCAGGAATCGCACGAACGACGTGCTCGCCCGCTGGCTCACGATATCGAAGCGCATCGGACGGAATCCGCTCAATGAATGGGGAAGAATGGATTCGCCGCACGTGCGCATAAAGAATACCCGCGACTTCGCATATTTGACGCTGAAGCGCCACGGTTCGCCCATGCACTTCACGGAAGTCGCGAAGGGGATAGAGAAGCTTTTCAATCGCGAGACCCATCCTGCGACGACGCACAATGAACTCATCAAGGATGTCCGATTCGTTTTGGTCGGGCGCGGCCTTTATGCACTGCAAGAATGGGGCTATGAGCCGGGCGTCGTACGCGATGTCATTAAAGGCGTATTGAAACGCGAAGGGCCTCTCTCACGCGAAGATATAATCGAGCGCGTGAAGCGCGAACGTTATGTAAAAGACGCGACCATTGCCGTTAATCTGCAGAACAGTACCTTCACGCGCCTTTCGGACGGACGTTTTGCACTTGCCGAGTGAATTCACGGCAGCGCAAGTTCCCGTACTGCGTACAGAGCATAGACCTTCCCACAGCAAAACTGTGATTGTGAGGCATAAATCACTATTGCGATGGTATTATAGTTTATATGGCAGAGCCGAAGAGCGATTGGGAGAATTTTCTTGAACTATTGATAAGTTTTGATTTTGACGAGTGGACTGATTGGATAGGCGAGTGGGGTATTTCGCGCGCATTGTTCCTTAGCATTTTATACGCGGGGATGCTCGCCATACTTAACACGCAGATCCCGAATCTAGCGCTTTTTGCTTTTTCTTGGGTGGTAGGTACCGCGCCGATTTGGCTGCCAGTGGTGATGATAGTCGCGTTTTACCGCGTCTGGATATGGTACGCGCGCTCGTTGTATCTATCAAAACAGCACTTTGTACTTCTGGAGATCAAAATGCCTCGAGAAATCACGAAATCTCCCCGTGCCATGGAGACCATAATCGCGTCTTTCTGGATGGGGTCTCAGGAGACGACGTTCCTGATGCGTGTTATCCAAGGGCAGGTGCGCCCGTGGTATTCGCTTGAAATGGCGTCATTCGGAGGCGAGGTGCATTTTTACATACAGGTATGGAAAGGATATCAGGGAGTTATCGAAGCCAACATATATTCTCAGTACCCGGAAGTGGAGCTCGTAGAAGTCGAGGACTACTCGCAGAAATTCGTCTTCGATCCAAAAATACATACGTGCTATTGCACTGATTGGCGGCTTGAGCCGCATAGGAAGAATATTGATGCGTACCCCATCAAAACTTATATCGACCTTGAGCTGGACCAGGACCCTAAGGAGGAGTTCAAGGTTGACCCGCTTGCAACGGTGCTGGATTTCCTGAGCAGTATTAAGCCGACTCAGCAGGTATGGATACAAATAGTTTTGACGGCTGATTGGAAAACGGGCGTTTTGGTGCGAAAGGACAGCATGTGGCAATCCATGGTGGAGCACGAGGTTGAAAAGATCCGTCTCGAATCGGCAACGTTCAAGGAGGGACATGCCACAGAAGAACAGTTGCGTATCGCGCGTCCCCGCGCTACATGGAAGCAGACGAAGCAGATAGAGACGATGGAGCGCAATCTTGGCAAGCACCCTTTTGATGTCGGGACGCGAGGCATATTCATTTCGACTAATGAAGATTTCGGCAGGGAGTTCTGGACATTGCGCTGGCTGTGGCGTCCTTTTGCGAATCCCCAGTACATGAGCCAACTGCGTCCGCGAAGATGGCACAATCCTTTTGATTATCCATGGCAGGATTTCCACGATTTCCGCTGGGATCTCACTACGAAACGTTTTATTGATGCGTACAGGCGTCGGTCGTTCTTTTATACCCCATGGGAAACCCCCACGAATATGATGACGAGCGAGGTCCTTGCCACGATATTCCATCCTCCGAGCCGCGCCATAACGTCTCCCGGCCTCATGCGAATTCCCGCGAAGAAAGCCGAACCGCCGCCAAATCTGCCAAAGTGAGCGCGAGGTATTTCCGCTATGCATCCGCTTCAGAGATCCCTTGAACGCGCGTTCGCCATGTATGAGCGGATGCAGGAAGAGCTTTCCGCGGAATGGCGCGAGAACGCAAATCGCCGCACGACTCTTATACTCGTCGTCGCGGGCGCGGTCGCGACGCTTCTTTATCTTTCCGTCGTGCGCCCGCCGGATGATTTCCCGTTGGGCGAACTGGTGACCATTCCTCAGGGAGCGTCGCTTCAGGACACGAGCGTGATACTCGAAGAAGCCGGTGTCGTCCGCATGAAGGCGGCGCTCCGTGCCTTAGTATTCCTAATGGGACACCAGCGGGACGTGCATGCCGGCGACTATCTTTTCAAGGAGCCGCGCGGTCTTTTTTCCGTGGCGCGTGCCATCTCAATAGGCGCTTATGGGCTGGAGCCGATGCGTATCCTCATTCCCGAAGGAGCGACGACGGGTGATATGGCCGTCATATTCGGAAATCGACTCCTGCGCTTTGATGCCGAGCGCTTCCTCGCGGACGCGCGCTCGCAGGAGGGATATCTCTTTCCTGATACGTATTTTTTCCTGCCGAACGCGGCGGAAGATCTCGTGATACGGACGATGCGGCAGAATTTCGACTCACACGAAGCGTCTATAGACGCGCAGGTGCAGGCGTTCGGCAAGCCGCTGGGAGATGTCGTTATAATGGCGTCTCTCTTGGAGCGGGAGGCAAAGACGATGGAAGACCGGCGTATGATCGCGGGCGTCTTGTGGAACCGTCTGAATCGGGGAATGCTTCTTCAGGTGGACGCGGCTTTTTTATATTCTCTTGGAAGAAACACTTACCAGCTCACGACTGAGGACCTCGCGAGTGACTCGCCTTACAACACTTATCGCTACAAAGGATTGCCTCCCGGACCCATCGGGAGCCCGAGCATGATTTCGCTCGAAGCGGCGGTGACGCCGGTGAAGCATGACTACTTGTACTATCTAGCGGACAGGAACGGCAAAACGTATTTCAGCAAGACCTACGCAGAGCATCTTCGGAATAAACAGCGCTACGTAGATCGATGATGGCCGCGGTCAAAAAGGGCGCGTTTGATATAGTAAGGGAATGGCGAAGACGGTTTTTGTCGGATTATCCGGAGGCGTTGATTCGGCGGTTTCCTCCGCGCTTCTTAAAGAGCGCGGCTTCAATGTTGTCGGCGTATTCATAAAGATTTGGCAGCCGGAGTTCATAGAATGCACGTGGGCAGCCGACCGTATAGACGCGATGCGAGCGGCGGTTGCCATCGGCATTCCTTTCAGAGAGATAGACCTGTCTTCGGATTATAAAAAAACGGTTGTCGAGCAAATGATAGAAGGATATGCAAAAGGCATAACGCCGAATCCGGATGTACTTTGCAATAGGAGCATCAAATTCGGCAGTTTCCTGGACTGGGCGGAACAGGAAGGCGCAGATCATATCGCGACCGGTCATTATGCGCGCATAGAGAAAATGGACGGAGGCTACGCGCTTTTGCGGGGAAAGGATAAAGAGAAAGACCAGTCCTATTTTCTCCATCTGCTCGGACAACAAGACCTTGCCCGCGCGATTTTCCCGGTGGGCGGATTATTGAAGAGCGAAGTGCGGGCGCACGCCCGCCGATTGCGACTTCCGGTGGCGGAAAAACCGGATAGTCAGGGGCTCTGTTTCGTCGGCGATGTTTCCATGAAAGATTTCTTGTCGCGGTTCATCCGGCTTTCGAAGGGCGCGGTGCTAGATGGGAATGGGGTAGTTATAGGTGAGCATGAAGGAGCCGCTCTGTATACGACAGGACAGCGGCATGGATTTTCCATTACCGCCAAAGACAGGGAGAAAAGGCCCTATTATGTTATTGAAGTTTCCGCTAAGGATAACGTCATACGGGTTTCTCCTGACATAAATGACGCGGCAAGTGGGAAGGTTGTTCTTTCTGACGTTAATTGGGTCTCCGGCAAGCCGCGAATGCCGAAGGAAGTACATGTGCAGGCGCGATATCGCGAAGTACCGTTCAAAGCGACCGTTGATGGCTCGGGAAACGATCTTATCGTGTCTTTTCAAGAACCTCACATCGCTTCGCCGGGTCAGTCCATTGTCTTTTACGATGGCGAACGATGTTTGGGCGGAGGGGTGATAATAAAGGTTCCTCGGGGCAAGCCCCGAGGTATTGTCGGAGCTCGCTTTGCTCGCACAGTCTCGCAGCAAGCTGCGAGGTATTGAACCTGTGTTGGCTCCTCGGCTCGGAAATACAAGAGCTTCGCTCTTGTATTTCACTCGCTCTACGTCGCCAATAAAAACAGTCCGATAGTAAGTTATACTTAAGCCTACTTATGAACAGTGTTTTAATTACGAAAGCGGACGGCGAGCAGGAGATGTTCAATCCGGATAAGCTTGAGACTTCGCTCGCTCGCGCCGGGGCAAGCACCACAGTTCGCGCGCGCATAGTCGCTCACATAATGAAAGAGTTAAAGCATGGCATGTCGACACAGGAAATCTACCGGCATGCGTTCGAGATATTGCGCCAAGAGGAGTCAATGCCGGTGGCCGCCCGGTATTCTATTCGCCGCGCCATCTTTGCGCTTGGCCCGTCGGGCTTTCCATTCGAGCAATTTCTTGCGGAGGTCCTCAGAGCACACGGCTGGAGCACCCGCACGGGCGTCACGCTCATCGGCCGCTGCGCTTCGCATGAAGTCGATGTGCTTGCGGAAAAAAGCGGCAAGCGAGTGGGCATCGAAGCGAAGTTCCACAATGAACCGGGCGGGAAGACGGACATTAAAGACGCGCTCTACGTGCACGCACGCTATGAAGACCTGAAAAATACTCCAGACAGTTCATCGCGCGTGAGCGAGGGCTGGCTCGTAACGAACACCCGCTTCACTCAGAACGCGATACGCTATGCGCAGTGCTCCAGTTTGACGCTTCTTGGCTGGGACTATCCGCACACGCTGAGTCTTCAGGCGATGATAGAGAGTGAGCGCGTCCAACCGCTGACGTGCCTGACAACCCTATCGGAGGGGGAAAAGCGCCGCTTTCTCGACAGTAAAATCGTATTGTGCAAGAGCATTTTGGCGGAACATCTGCTACAAGAATACGGAGTGAGGCCGGACCGCATCCCGCAGGTCTTAGAGGAAGCAAAGAGTTTATGCGGGTCATGACGAATAATAAGTTGGGCGTGAATACACAGTTGCGCGCTTCCCGTACGCACGTAATGCGTGCTACGATTAGAACATGGAATCGGTAGCGCAATTCGTAGACCCGACGTGGGTAATGTTCGCGAAACTCATTCTCGCGGTGCTCTTGGGGGGCGTTATCGGCACAGAGCGCGCTCTCATGGCGCATCAATCGGCGGGTACCCGCACATTCGGTCTCGTTGCTCTGGGCGCGTGCCTTTTTGTCGTCACCGGGAGTTATGTGGACACGGCGTTCCTCGGTATCGTTAATTTCGACCCGATGCGCGTTGCCGCGGCCATAATCATGGGCGTCGGTTTTATCGGCGGCGGCCTCATTGTTTTCCGCGGAGATGCATTGCACGGAGTTACAACGGCGGCAGGCCTTTGGATAGCCGCCGCCATAGGTATTGCCGTAGGTTTCGGTATGTACAGCGTGGCCGTATTTTCCACATTCCTCGCTATCGGCATCTTTACTGGCATGTGGTATTTGGAAAATCGCTTCAAGCATTGGTTCACGGAGCGGACTGCTGAGGAACACGTCGGGGAGAATAAGAATCTTTAAGCCCGGAGTGTATAATGCTCCCATGCCTCCGAAACTCTACGCGAAGCGCGTACGCAATCTGTTCGACCCGAATTCTGATGAGGAGTTCCGCGTGAGCCGCAGCAAGATTGATCTCTTCCACGAGTGCCCGCGCTGTTTCTATCTCGACGTCCGCCTCGGCATCCCACGGCCGTCGTTCCCAGCGTTCACCCTCAATAACGCCGTCGACGAGCTCATGAAGCGCGAGTTCGACATTCACCGCGCCAAGGATGAGGCGCATCCTTTGATGAAGGCGTACAAGATAGACGCGGTGCCTTTGAACGATCCGCGTATGGAAGAGTGGCGCGATGCCCTGCGGCGCGGCATCCAATACCACCACAAGAAGACAGGCCTCGTCTTCCGCGGCGGCGTGGACGACATCTGGGTCACTCCGAAAGGCGAGCTTATCGTCGTGGATTACAAAGCGACGAGCAAAAAAGAAGAGGTCAACATCGACGGGTACTGGCAGAAGGGATACAAGCGGCAAGTCGAGATATACCAGTGGCTCTTGCGCGGCATCGGGGAGAAAGTCTCGTCGACTGCGTATTTTGTGTATGTGAATGGCAGAAGCGACTCGGAATCATTCGATGGCAGACTCGATTTCGACGTGAAGATAATCCCGCACAAAGGCGACGATTCATGGGTGGAACCGCTCGTCATTGAGCTTGCGGAGTGCCTGCGAGGCGACGTCGTCCCCGCCGCGGCCGACGAATGTGAATATTGCCGCTACCGCGAAGCCGCCGGCAAAGAATTGCAGGCGTTGGCGAAAGTAAAGAAAGTTGGGAGTGCGCGAACATCCGGCGACGGCACGCTGGGGATTTAGGATTTCTCCGCTCGCCACGGTTTGTGTTCCACAAAATATTTCCTGCCCTCGGCCAATGTTTTCGGATACAAGTTCTGACGCTTATCGAGAATCGGACCATGAGAGTTCACCCATTCTAGCATCAGAAGTCCCAGCATCAATTCAGACCATCTTTTCTCTCCGATTTTTCCAATTTGTTCCAGGGTCGAGATAGCAAGCTCTCTGTATTCATATATTCCCTTACCTGCGGCGAGACGGAACATATGCACGAGGTTTTCACTAAATGAACCAGTTTTGCATGCTTTGATGATCTTGTTTTTGGATGTGAGGCACACTAAAAGACCTCGGGACGGAAGGTTTGCAGACCTGACATTTTCTTGAATATCTTTCCGAATATCGAGAAAATATTGTAATTTTTCGGTTTTCTCGTCTGGATCATTGGTGCCCGCAGCATCTCTGACACTGTCTTCGTCAATGAAAATAGATGCGTCCAGATCTGATTTGCTGTTTGCGTATCCTTTTACATACGAGCCGCCGAAAACTACCCCGATAATTTCAGGATGCTTGATACGTAGCCGCTCGATGATATCCGCCAATATACGCGGTCTTTCGCGAAGTATCGGATCGGGGGAGAGCAAAAAACGTTTCGACTCCAAAATGCCTGATTCATTGATCTTATCCAGGCGTTTGCGCTTCGATGCACCCTCAAGATCCTCAAGTCGTCTGGGACTGTCCCTCATAAGCGCATTATACGTCTATGTTTTTGGGCCCGTGACTCAGGAAATATTTGCGGCCTTCAGCTAGTGTTTTGGGATACAGGTTTTTTCTTTTCTCGCGGAGAGCCGGATCAAATGTATTGTAGTTTTCGGCAAGAAAAAGCCCGTCCATAAGTTCACGCCAAACTTCCTCGCCCTTATCGCCCATGTGCTCTAACGTCGAGATTGTAAGCTCCCTGTACTCGTATATTCCTGTGCCGATAGCAAGATGGAACAAGCGCATTAAACGAGTGTTGAAATGCTCACGTTGATAGCTTTTGACGATCTCGTTCCTGGATATCGGGAATGTGTCGATCCCCATTCCGTAGAATTCTTTGTCCAGTCCCGCGTATGAAATGCCCCAGTCGATGTCCTCTTTGATATGTAGGAAACGAGGCGAATCGACAACAGATTCGTCCGGATTTTTAGTGTGTCGAGAACTTTCGATTTTCTCTTCATCAAGATAGATGTATCCATCAATATCTGACTGGCTATCCGGGTATCCTTTTGTGTGCGAGCCAAAGAGGGTCATTCCGATTATTTCAGGATATTTTGTGCGCAATCCTTCTACCGTGTTCCTCAGTGTTTTTATCTTTTCCCGCAACTTCGGATCGGAGGAGAGCAAGAAACGTCTGAAATCCAGCTCTCCTGGATCGGCGACCAACTCCCGTCTTAAATGATGTTCCAATCCCTCGAATCTATTCTGGTCTTTTTCTCCTGTTTTTTCGGCTCTTGCCTTTTTATCGAGAAATCTTGCAAGCTTGATCGTTTGGCGCATTTTCATATGTCTGGGAAGTTGTATCAATTCTACACCCTCGTATTATGATAGCTACATGGCCGAGAAGCAGGAACAGGAGGGGGATGTGAACCCCGTTAGAAGCCAGCGCACGAGATTTCAGATTGTGAGTTATAGTGGTGGCACAAAGGACTGCATTGTTTATGGAGGAAAAAGCTTCTAACGGGGTGAAGATGGAAAGCTCCTGGAAAGAGGCGCTTAAAGATGAGTTCGGGCAGGACTACTTCAAGCAATTGCGGGAGTTCGTCAAAGGCGAATACCAGCACGCCATCGTGTATCCGCCGCCGAAGAATATTTTCCGCGCCTTCGAGCTCTGCCCGTTCGATAAAGTGGAAGTGGTGATACTCGGGCAAGACCCGTACCACGGCCCCAAGCAGGCCAATGGTCTTTGTTTTGCCGTGAGCGAGGGAGTGTCTCTGCCGCCCTCGCTTCAAAACGTCTTCAAAGAGCTTTCAGCAGATTGTTCTTTGCCCTTCGAAGCCTTGGCGAAGAAGGGCGATCTTGAACATTGGGCCAAGCAGGGAGTACTGCTGCTCAATGCGACTTTGACCGTAGCCGCACGCACGCCCGGCTCACATCAGGGGAAGGGATGGGAAGAATTCACTGACGCGGTCATCCGCAAACTCTCCGACGAACGCGAGAATCTCGTCTTCATCCTCTGGGGCAACTACGCCAAAGCCAAAGGCGCGCACATCGACCGCACCAAGCATCTCGTGCTCGAATCCGCGCACCCGTCGCCATTTTCAGCCGCCAACGGCTTTTTCGGCTCCAAACCTTTCAGCAAAACGAATGAATACCTAGAGGCCCACGACAAGAAGCCGATTGATTGGTTGTAGCTCCAAAAAGATTTCCAGGTGTTGGGGTTCGGATCGTTAATGAATAAACAATGGTAAACCCCAATAGAGCACAAGGGGCAAAATAATCGCGGCCATTAGTATAGCTGTCTCTACCCACATAGAAAGCAAAGCTCTTCCTCCGAAAGATCGGATTTCAGAGAAAATACTTATGAGAAATATATATGGAATATAAAGATTAAAAACGTCAAAAGAGAATATAGACCTCAGAGTTTTTAAAATATCAAGTCCATTGAAGAAGTATTTATTCACAAGATAAATATTCAACGTGTAAAAAAAGAACATCTCCAGCTGCCAGCCATCGACGTTTCTGTATTTTCTGACTAACCTGAAAGTATAAATCGCAAGTAAGTTAACCCCGACTGCGATAACTGGGGTGCCTAACCATTTTAGATAAAAAAGTATTTCTGCTTCGAAGTTTGAGAAGAAATATGCAAGTAAATTAAAAACAAACAGTCCTCCAATCCACAAAAATATTAGGGCGGATGCGTGATAAAGCTCCGGATGTTTACCTTTTAAGAATACTTTCAATGACCCTAATAAGACGATCAAAATGCTGATAATTGTTACCAACAACAAGAATGCCTGTATACGCTTTAAGAATTCGTCGTTGGTGTGAATACCTAAGAATAGACCCGTGGCTGCCAAGAGTAGCCCGATGACTGCAAAAGAATTCCGATATTCAAGGAAAGCATTTCTAAAATCCAACCAACTTTGCTTAAAAACGTCTTTAATTTGAACTTCATCTGGTTTTGAACCGTCTCTGTACATAAGCGCTTATCCGGCTCGAAGGATTGTCAGTAGATACTCCTTATTTAAGTGCGGGCCGATGATGGCGAGATTCAATGCTTCCGTTTTGAAAATGTCGCGGGCGACGCGTTCGATGTCGGAAGCGGTGACTTTGTCTACGCCTTTTAGAACTTCTTCTAAAGTACGGACTCTGTCGAAGTTGATGAGGGATGAGGCGGCATTTCCGGCCACGGCATCGCTTGTTTCGAGCGAGAGTGTAGTCGTGCCTTTTATATACGCCTTTGCTTTCGCTAGTTCAGTTGACGAAACCTTCACACGCTTTATCTTTCGGAACTCGGCAAGGATGGTCTCAACGGTTTTCTCAAGTTTGCCGTGCTCGACGCCGGCCTGCACGACGAAGTAGCCCGTATCGGGATATTTTTCCACTGAAGCATGCACGGAATATGCTAGCCCACGCTTCTCGCGCACCTCTAGAAAGAGGCGGCTCGACATGCCACCACCGAGGATGGTCGCAAGCACTGCAAGCACGTATTCATCTTTGTGCAGGTACGGATACGACGGTACGCCGAGCATGAGTTGGGTCTGGTCGGTTTTCTTTTCTTTTATCGCGATGCGCGGAGCATCTTGCGCGGCGGTAAAGGGAATGTGTGTCGGCGGGTTGACCTTCTTCAGCCGTCCGAATTCGCGTCTGATTTTTGCGAGTACTTTCGGTGTCGAGAATGCTCCGGCGACACAAACGACCGTGTTGGCCGGGGTATAATGCTTCTTAAGATACGAGGAAAACTCTTTTTGTTTGAAGCTCCTGATATTTTCTTTCGGCCCCAGTATCGTGCGCCCGAGTGGATGCTCCTTGCCGAAGATGAGTGCATCGAATACGTTGTCCACGGTGCGCATCGGCATATCTTCGTACATATCTATCTCTTGGATGACGGCGCCTCGCTCTTTCGTTATTTCTTTCGCGGGCAGAGTGGAGTTGAGAAATATATCACTGATGACATCAAGCACGGTGTCGAGGTACCGGCTACTCACTTTTGCGTAATATGCCGTTCGGTCTTTTGCAGTAAATGCGTTGTAGACGCTTCCCACGGCATCAAGCTCCTCGCTGATAGCCCGCGCGCTCGGGCGCTTCTTCGTTCCCTTGAAGAACATGTGTTCAAGAAAATGTGCGAGGCCGTTCTCGCGCTCTGTCTCGTAGCGCGAGCCGGTGCCCGTCATTACGATAACGGTCGCGGTCTTGTTGTTTGGCATCGGAACGAGGACGATCCGGAGGCCGTTTTTCAAAGTGTGGATGTGGTAGTCCATAGGTGTCGCGCATAGTATCGTTTTATGGCCATTTACACAATAATTACAAAGCTTTGACAAAAGAAACCGCAAGCGTATATTCCCGGCAGGAATGGGGGTCGGGAGCGGGGTCTTTGACCGCCGTCTTCCGATCAGTCAACGGCCGCGCAGGTGGCCGTGTCGCGAAAAGAGAAAGGAGGTATCGACGCGCCCGGTAACACCCTAGGAAATCGGGTTCGAATCCCGTCGGTCCCAAAAGACCGCAAAACTCAGGGTACTCCTGAGAGGCTATGTAGTCCCGGGGCTCGTCAGGGCGAAAAAGTACGCAAGGGCTCCCTGTGACAGAGGGGGCCTGATTCGTTTGTATGTGTATAATTAGCGATTATGGATATTGGCGAAATACGTACTAAGTACCTCGAATTCTTCAAAAAGCGAGGTCATGCCATCATTCCCTCCGCCCCGCTCCTTCCAGAGAACGACCCGACGACGCTCTTCACCGGAAGCGGCATGCAACCCTTGGTGCCGTATCTTTTGGGTCTTGATCATCCGGCAGGAAAGCGCCTCGTCAATTCGCAAAAATGTTTCCGTGCGCTCGACATCGACGAGGTTGGGGACAATCGTCACACGACCTTTTTCGAGATGCTCGGCAACTGGTCGCTCGGCGATTATTTTAAGAAAGAGCAGTTGCCATTCATCTTTGAGTTCCTGACTAAAGAGATCGGGATTCCCAAAGAGCGCCTGTGGGTGACTTGTTTCGAGGGCGATGAGAAACTCAACCTTCCGCGCGATACTGAATCGGCGGGAATTTGGAAAGACCTTGGGATACCGCAGGAGCGAATCCGTTTCTACGATTCGAAGAAGAATTGGTGGAGCCGCGCCGGTGTACCCGAAAACATGCCCGCAGGCGAGCCCGGCGGGCCCGACTCGGAGATTTTCTACGATTTCAAAACGCCGCACGATGCGAAGTATGGCAAAGAATGCCACCCGAACTGCGATTGCGGGCGATTCCTGGAGATAGGGAACTCCGTCTTCATGCAGTACATCAAGAAGGAGGATGGTTCGTTCGCGCTTCTTCCCAAGCAGAATGTCGATTTCGGCGGTGGAGTCGAGCGCATCGCTGCGGCGGCGAATGATAATCCGGACATATTCGCGACGGATGTATTCGAGGACATCATTCAACTCCTTGAACACTATTCGGACGAAGAGAAACCGTACACCAACAGCACGTACACGAAAAGCTATCGCATCATTGCCGACCACATCCGCGCGGCGACGTTCATGATTGCCGACGGCGTCCGTCCGTCGAATACGGAGCGCGGATACATTCTGCGCCGTCTCATCCGCCGCGCGACACAGCATGCGACGGCGCTCGGCGCGGCTCAGGGGCAGGCGCGAGAGAATGAACTCGTCCGTGCCGCAAGTTTCATTATCGAGAAATACAAAATGGCGTATCCGGAACTGGACGGCGAGCAGGCATACGAAAATATCGCGAACGTCATCTGGCAAGAGGAAAAACAATTTGCGCGGACGCTTGAGAAAGGAATGCGCGAATTTGAGAAAATCGTTATGAAAGATGTAGCGTCGGACCCGTATGAAAATGAAGCCGGCATCAAAGGTCGGCTAGTACTTTCCATCGGCACGCTTGCTCCAGAAACGGTTTTTAAACTCGTTACGACCTACGGTTTACCGATTGAGCTTGTAGAAGAGATTGCCTTAGCGAAGGGTCTGACGATTGACCGCGAAGCATTTCAAAAAGAGATGCAGAAACACACTAAGCTCTCCCGCGCCGGGGCTGAACAGAAGTTCAAGGGTGGTCTTGCTGACCATTCCGAAGCGACGACGCGCCTGCACACCGCGCATCACCTGCTTTTGAAAGCACTCCAGCTTGTGCTCGGTACGCACGTGAAGCAGAGAGGGAGCAACATCACCGCCGAGCGCCTGCGGATAGACTTCTCGCACCCTGCGAAGATGACCCCGGAACAAATCGCCGAAGTCGAACAGATAGTGAATGAGAAGATACGCGAAAAACTTCCCGTCATCTGTTCGACGCTCCCGAAAGAAGAAGCGGAGAAACTCGGCGCGGAGCACGAGTTCGGCGTGAAGTATCCCGACATGGTCTCCGTCTATTCAGTCGGGCCGAAAACCGCGACGCCGGAAAACCCCAGGTTCGCAGAAGCGTTCTCGATAGAGTTCTGCGGCGGCCCGCATGTGAAGAACACGCGCGACTTGAAAGGGACATTTAAGATACAAAAAGAAGAAGCCGTCGCGGCGGGTATCAGACGAATCAAGGCGGTGCTACTATAGATAAATATGGGTATTGACAAGCAAGATAAGCCAGCACAGCGTGGCAAAGTTATTGAAATGTTGACCACGCAAAGATTTACGAGTTTAGGAAGTGGTGAACGATTAAAGTCGCATTGGATTGATATAAATCAACCCATTGAGATACGCGTGGATGGACACGAAAAGCCAAGCAAGTTAACGTTTAGGTGTGAAGAAGATAGAACCAGTGAGACGAGAAAAGGAGTGTTGAAAGCGGATGTGGAAATTCTTCATGATGATGGCCGAGTGAATAAGTACATTGAAGAAGTTTCTAGGACGAATCAGATTAGCCTCGAACTTCCGCGTGGACAGGTTCTAAACATTCTTATTACCTCAGTTGAAAGGGACGGAGATGTGATTGACAGGGTCAATGTGCAATTTGGAAGTCTTCCTTCTCTGCCTAAAATCTCCCTGGAAACCGTTCCTATTACTGGGACAATGTAATTATCCTCCGCCGGCGCTAACCCCTAACTTCTTAGGTTGTTATACTGTTAAGCGATGTTCGGCATACACTCCGGGGGAAAGATAGGAGGAAAAGTAATCGCTGTCGCTGATGTTGGAGGCGATAGCGCAGGAGTCGCCATCATCCACGTTCTGCCGGGAGAGCCCGCAGCAATACTTGCCTCGGAGAGATTATCCTTGCCTTTCGGAGAACGTACTCCCGAACAGGCTACCTCCGGCGCTCTGTCTCTCCTCGACGAGGCATGCAAGAAAGTATTGGAAAAATACGCAGGGGCATATGCGGGAAGGCGCGCAAGGCCCGTTGTTTCCGCATACGCGATAATTCACTCCCATTGGACCAGTTCGAAAACATTGCAGGCAAATGAGGTATTCCCGACGGAGGAGCGCATAACGGACAGCGTCATAGAAAAGCTTGCACGCAGTGCGCTTGGGAAAGAAGGCCAATTGGACCGTTCCAAACTCATCGAGGCCAGCGTTATATCAATTGAATTGAATGGATACAAAACACGGAATATTTCGGGCAAGCGCGCGCATGAAGTCCAGATCTCAGCTCTCGTGTCCGGATGCGAGCCCGCTGTCCGAACAGGGATTACAGAAACATTGCAGCGCAATTTTTCCGTATCCTCTCCTATCTTGCGTTCGGAAATGCACGCGCTTTTTTCGGTGCTGAATGAAAGCGCTCCGCAATCGCTCGATAGGGTAATAATCGAAATGGGAAGTGATTCTACGAACTGCATCGTCATTCACGAAGACGCCGCGATGGAAAATATTCTTGTGGCTGAAGGGACGAACACGATCCTGAAGCGGATATCCGCCAGTGCGCCTGCCGAAGAAACGTTATCGCTTATGCGCATGATAGCCCGCGACGCATGCGAAAGCGATGCTTGCCAGAAGCTCAGCGCCGCGCTCGCAAGCATTGAGCCCGAGCTGGCACGCATCTTCGGCGAGGCGATGGGCCGTCTTGCATCCTCCAGACATCTCCCGAATCCTCTTACTATCATCGTGAGAGCAGAATTCGCGCCCTGGCTTTGCCTATTCTTTTCGCGCGTAGATTTCGGACAATTCACGATAACAACACGGCCATTCTCTCCACTTGCGCTTGCTCCCGGTGATTTAGGCCGCATTGCAGAGACGCAGGAAAACGCTGTAGTCGACACATCTCTCGCTCTTGCCGCAAGTTTTGTCAACATAGAGGAGTTGCAGGAATAGTCGCTCGTATTTAACGTGCTAGAATGAACGGCACTACCATGGCTAAAGATTATTTGGCAGACTTATTGTCCCAGTCCGAAGGCGGTTCCAGATCGAACTCTCGAACGTCCGGACACAGGCCTTCCCAGGCGTCTTCTTCGGAGAGGACAATACGCAATATTACCGTGCCTCCTCATCGGGGACTGCATTCGGATGCGAATCGCACGCGGCAGTCCCCAGGGTCAGCTTCAGGAGAGGAGAGAAAGGGGAGAGGCCCGCAGAAGCGAATATGGATCTGGGCGGCGGCGCTTTTAGCACTGCTAATTCTCGGAGCTGTTGCCCTCCTCGCTTTTCGCGACACGACGGTCACCGTGATACCGGTCTCGCGCGCGGTTATTTTTAACGAGACATCGCGCTTCACCGCATATCCTGAGGGAAATCTTGGCGTGGGCGCGCTTTCCTACACCGTTTCCTCTATTGATATCGAGGATTCTAAGGTAGTGCCTTCCAGCGGTTCTGAACAGGTTTCTGAACGCGCGAGCGGGACTATTACGGTATACAACGATTATTCAAGCGCGAGCGTTCAACTTCTGAAGAATACCCGTTTTGCGACTCCTGACGGCCTTATCTTCCGCACTCCGGCGGCGGTTGTCATCCCAGGCAAGCGCGGAAGCACGCCCGGTTCTGTTGCCGTCACCGTTTTTGCGGATGAGGCAGGCGACAAATACAACGTCGGCCCCGTTGCTAAATTCACGCTTCCGGGACTGAAATCGAATGCAGATATGTTCGCGCGCGTGTACGCGCGCTCGCAAAACGCGATGAGCGGAGGATTCGTAGGGAGTCGGCCTTCTACCGCGCCGGGCGCGCTTGATGCCGCGCGTGCAGAAATACGCGGGCAGCTTGAGAGCAAAGCGCGCGATAGCGCACGCGCGCTTGCGAGCACCACGGCGACGGTATTTCCCGACTTAATGCGCATCACATATGTTTCTCTTACGCCCACCGCGGAAGCCGGCGGCGGCGTTCGCATTCATGAAAAGGCGCATGTCGAGATACCGGTATTGTCCGCCTCTTCTTTCGCAGGAGCCGTGGCAAGGATGGCCGGCGCAGATACTGAAAATGCCACTATCGTAACTGCCGATGGCGAAGTGTTGACGGCGACTCCGTCCGGGACGACGTCGAGCGCTACGCTTGGAGAGGATTCCTTTGACTTTGCAGTAAGAGGCACGGCCCAGATAGTGTGGAACGTCGATGTTGACGCTGTTGCTTCGGCGCTTGCGGGCCGCGACCAGTCTGCGTTCCAAGAGATAATAAAAGGATTCCCGAACATACAAGAAGCCCGTGCGCGCATCGAACCGTTCTGGAAGGGAACTTTCCCGCAGAATCCTTCCGACATAAATATCGAGACGGCAGCGGCCGAGCCTGTCAAATAATGCTTGACGCGCAAGCGTTAAGCTGCTATTGTCGTACGCGCAGATATGGCGGATACAGAGGTTGTGGAAGGAGTCGTTGACGAGGCGCTTCCTAATACCCTTTTTCGCGTAAAGCTCGCAACTGGCGATATCGTTCTAGCGTATCTCGCCGGCAAGATGCGTCTGCACAGAATTAAAGTGCTTGTCGGAGATAAGGTGTCAGTCCAACTTGACCCCTACGGCGGTCGTGCGCGGATCACCAGGCGCATATAATAACAGCAACGTTTCTAACGCATGAAAGTAAAGGCCTCAGTAAAAAAAATCTGCATGCATTGTCGACACGTAAAGCGCCACGGGCGCTTGCGAGTTATTTGCACCAATCCTCGCCATAAACAAAGACAGGGCTAATTTGAATATAATATTATGTTAAGAATTTCCGGAGTAACAGTCCCCGAGAGCAAGCGTCTCGCCATAGGCCTTACGTCAATCTACGGCGTTGGCCGGCCACGCGCCCTATCAACACTTTCGGCACTGGGAATAGATGCCGGGAAGCGACCGAAAGACCTTTCGGCAAAAGAAGAAACCGCGCTCCGCGAAGCCGTAGAGAAATTCACGCTCGAAGGCGAGCTTAAAAGGCAGATAAGCGGCAATATCAGGCGGCTCAAGGATATAAAATCTTATCGCGGTTCGAGGCACGCAAAGCATCTGCCTGTCCGCGGCCAACGCACCAAAACCAATTCCAGGACTTCCAGGGGCAACGTCCGCAAAACTATGACATCAGGTCGGCGCAAGCTGGAGAAGACATAATATATGGGAAAAAAGCGCATCATCAGGAAATCAGGAAGCAGCATGGATGCGGGACTCAAATCCCGCTCTCTCGCACGAGTTGCAAAAAAGAACATCGTGGCTGGAACCCTGCATATTCATGCGACCTACAACAACACGAAAGTCCTGCTTGCAGACAAAGAGGGCAACACCGTCGCGTGGTCTTCTTCCGGAGCGCTCGGTTTCTCCGGCGCAAAGAAAGGTACTCCGTTCGCGGCCGCGAAGGTCGGAGAACTTGTCGGCGAGAAAGCAAATATCATCGGTCTCAAAGAAGTCGACGTGATAATTCGCGGGGTAGGGGCGGGGAGAGAATCAGCATTGCGAGCTTTTGCGGGGAAAGGAATCGATGTTATGCGCATTGCCGATGACACGCCGGTGCCTCATAATGGCCCGCGCCCTGCGAAACCGCGTCGAGTATAATCGAAAAACAATCTATGCTTCCCGTAAAATCAAAATACAAGATAGGTAAGCGCCTCGGCGCCGCTGTTTTTGAACAGTGCCAGAACCAGAAGTTCGCGCTTTCGGAAGCACGCTCAAAAAATAGAAAGGAGCGGCGCGGGAGGCGTGGCGGCTCGGACTATGGCCGGCAGCTTATAGAAAAACAGCGCGTGCGTTTTACATACGGCCTTTCCGAACGGCAGCTTTCAAATTACGCCAAGACGGCTTTTGCCACAGCCGACCCGTCATCTTCGCTTCACAAAGCGCTTGAAATGCGCGCGGACAACGTCGTATACCGCGCGGGCTTCGCACCTACCCGCCGCGCCGCCCGGCAGATGGTTTCGCACGGACACATCAAGGTAAATGACAAGCGCATCACCGTTCCTTCGTATAATGCCCGCGTAGGAGATGTCTTGTCGGTTCGTGAAGGAAGCAGGAGCAAGGCGCTGTTCGGGAAATTGAACGATCCGGACGAACCAGGTCGCGCGAAGTCGGCGTGGGTTGTGCTGGATGCAGAATTGATGCGCGCGGAGGTTGTCGGGGAACCGACCTATTCATTGACAGAGACAGGTATTGATTATCCGACGGTGTTTGAGTTTTACAGCAGATAGTGCTATAATCCCAGCCACTTTTTATCATTTTTAGGGGCGTTTAATTTATTACAAGATACTATTTTATTTATGTCTGATTATCACATTGCGCTCCCGTCAAAGCCCCGCGTCATTTCGGAATCTGAACGAAGCGGCACATATGAGATCGACGGCCTATACCCGGGCTATGGCTACACGCTCGGCAATTCTCTAAGACGAATAATCCTGTCCTCGCTTCAAGGCGCGGCCGTAACACACGTGAAGATACCGGGTGTTCCGCATGAATTTTCCACTATAGAGGGTGTCAAGGAGGACGTTGTTACTTTGCTGTTGAATATCAGGAAGATACGACTTAAATTGCTCACTGACGAGCCGCAAACTATTCGCTTGAACGTGAAAGGGCCGAAAGAAGTGACGGCGGCCGATCTGAAACTGCCGGGGCAAGTGGAAGTCTTGAATCCCGAGAGCCACATCGCGGAAGTCACGGGAAAAGTTAATTTGGAAATAGAGTTGCGCGCCGAAAGAGGCCTGGGCTATATTCCGAAAGAAGCACATCAGAAAGAACGTGTTGATATCGGCACCATTGCGCTGGATGCGATATTCTCTCCGATACGTCGCGTGAATTATGAAGTCGAAAATATGCGCGTGGGCGACAGGACCGACTTTAATCGTTTGCGGATATTGATAGAGACCGACGGCACGATCGCGCCTCGCGAAGCTTTGGAGCGCTCCATAGAAACGATGATACATCAGCTGAAGGCCATCGTCGGATTTAAGGAAGATGAAGTAGCGGAGCTTGGACTCGCGCACGGTTCTGCCGGAGCGCGCGAGGGCGGTCGGGAGGAAAAAGCAACTGCGCTTGATGCCGAGGTGCTGAAGACGCGGATAACTGAGCTCAAGCTCCCGCAGCGCGTAGAGGACGCTCTCGACAATGCCTCCATACGGACTGTCGGCGGTCTCGTGCGAAAACGCGAAGACGACCTTCTTTCAATAGAAGGATTAGGGCAAAAAGGTTTGCAGGACATAAAGAGAGCGCTTTCCAACCTCGGGCTTACGCTCCGTTCGCAGTAGGACACAAAAGCTATGAAGCATCACAAAAAAGGTCGAACCTTGGGAAGGAAGCATGGCGGGCGAGTAGCGCTCATGCGCAGCCTCGCACGCTCATTGGTCCTTCGGGAAGGTATCGTCACTACGATATCCAAAGCAAAAGAGCTGCGCCCGTTCGTGGAGCAGTTAGTCTCGGCGAGCAAGAAAAATACGGCTTCCTCCCGCCGCTCCGTCTCATCGCAGCTTGGTGGAGCACCGGATGCTGTCAAGAAACTTCATGATACGATAGCCCCTCGATTTGCAAAGCGCGCTGGCGGTTATACCCGGGTTATTCGCCTTGGCCGCGTTGGGAAGCGGGTTTTGGAAGCGGCACGCATAGAATTCGTATAATAAAAATATGGCAGCAAAAACTGAATTTACGATAGATGCGGAAGGTAAGAGTCTCGGGCGTGTCGCCTCTCAAGCGGCAAAGACACTCATGGGGAAAACGTCTCCAGATTATGTTCCTAACATCCGATCTGACGTCAAGGTTCTGATAGTGAACGCGGGGAAACTATCGATGCCGGAGAAAAAGCGCCTCGGGAAGAAATACACAACGTATTCCGGATATCCGGGCGGTTTGAAGACTGAGCGTCTTGGAGCTTTAAACGCGCGCAAAGGGCACGGTGAACCGCTTAGACGTGCCATCGAGCGTATGCTTCCCCGCAACACATTACGAGTAGGACGGATGAAAAATCTCACTATAACGGTCTAATTATGGCAACGAAACTTACATATACAGAGGCGGTCGGGCGCAGGAAAACTGCGACAGCCCGCGTTCGCCTCGTCCCGGCGAAAACCTCTTCAATGGTCGTCAACGGAAAAACCGCCGAAGAATACTTTCCTCTACCTGGAATGGTAAAAACAGCTTTTTCTCCCTTGCAAGCCACTGGATCCGCGTATTCGGTCTCAGTTCGAGTTTCCGGCGGAGGACACAAATCACAGGCGACAGCGGTTCGGCATGCCATTTCCCGCGTCTTGACTGAGATAACTCCGGAATTCCGCAAGGACCTGAAACAGCGCGGGTTCCTCAAGCGCGATCCTCGTGCAAAAGAAAGAAAGAAATTCGGATTGAAAGGTGCACGTAGAGCCCCGCAGTGGAGCAAACGCTAGTTTGCGACACTGCGGCGAGGAGGGGATCGGGGAACCTGCTGTGTAGGAAGGAATGGGAAAACCGTGGGTTTCCCAGTACCGCGAGTGGTCGAAGCGCTAGAGAAGACGGAACTCCCCCAAGGTTTTTTGATTCGCTTGAAGGAGCGTGGTATAATCTCCACCCATGATTTCCAACGAGCACGCTGATGAAAAAGATACTGAGCCCCGAGAAGATACTGTTCAAGATATAAATTTTGAACCGGAAGAAGAACTCGGAAATATCGGCTCTCTCCAAGCCAAACTGAAAAAGATCAAGGACGATCTCGATGTGTGTAAAAAAGAGCGCGTGGAATATCTTGATGGCTGGCAAAGATGCAAAGCAGACTCGATCAATTCCCGAAAAGAAGCTCTTAGCATGGCGGAGCGGGCCGGAAATCGCACGCGCGACGCGCTCATAGAGGATATTATACCGGCACTGGATAGTTTTGATATGGCTACGGCAAGCGACACATGGTCTAAGATGGACCCAAACTGGAGAAAAGGTATGGAGAATGTACGTTCTCAACTCACGGCCGCCCTTGAAAAACATGGCGTTCGTGCGTTTGGAGAATCTGGCGATGCATTCGACCCGGCTGCGCATGAAGCGGTGCAGGAAATCGAGGAGGCTGGCGAACCCGGGAAGATCGCGCGTGTTTTGCGCCGGGGATATCGCATAGACGAGAGAATCGTGCGTCCTGCGCATGTTGCGATCAACATAAATCGCGAACAGAATGAGTGATGAGTATTGACAGTACGTATATTATTGCTGTATAAATCGGTAATCGTTATAAATCTTCACAAAGATTGATGATATGGGAAAAATTCTAGGCATTGACCTCGGCACGACGAATTCCGCGATGGCGATAGTACGCGGCGGCGAGCCTGAGATAATTGAGAACGCGGAAGGCGCACGCACAACACCCTCGGTGGTCGCCATTTCAAAAACGGGAGAACGTCTCGTCGGCCTGCTTGCCCGGCGCCAGGCCGTTACAAATCCGAAAAATACCGTATACCAGATAAAGCGCTTCATCGGACACTCTTTTGATGAACCGGCAGTAGTGAAAGACCGCGAAGCGGTGCCCTTTGAGATGCGCAAATCCGCGAACGGCGGAATAGAACTGCAAATGTCCGATAAATGGTACCGACCAGAAGAAATTTCCGCGATGATACTTCAAAAATTAAAGCAGGATGCGGAAGCGAAACTGGGCGAGACGATAACCGAGGCGGTAATAACGGTGCCGGCATACTTTAACGACGCGCAGAGACAAGCGACGCGCGACGCTGGCAAGATAGCTGGGCTCGACGTGAAGCGCATCATTAACGAACCGACGGCCGCGGCTCTTGCATACGGTTTCAATAAAAAGAAAAATGAGAAGATAGTGGTATTCGATTTCGGCGGGGGGACTTTCGACATATCAGTCCTTGAGGTGGGCGATGATGTCATTGAGGTGCGTTCGACCGATGGCGACGCACACCTCGGCGGCAAAGACATAGATCAGTGCGTCATGGGTTGGATAGCCGACGAATTCAAGAAGGAATCGGGCATTGATGTAAGGAACGACCCGCTCGCTCGCCAACGACTTGATGAGGCGGCAGAGAAAGCGAAAATCGAGCTCTCAACGGCGCTTGAAACGGAAGTGAACATCCCGTTCATCACCTCTGACTCATCCGGTCCCCGCCATTTGCTTGTCAAAATGACACGCGCGAAGCTGGAGGATTTGGCGAGAGAGTTCGTGGATAGGGCGATGGCTATCGCCAAGCGCGCGATGGAGGCGTCGCCGTTCAAGAATCCGGACATAAACGAAGTCATCCTCGTCGGCGGGCAGACACGCATGCCCGCGATGCAAAAAGCGGTGGAAGATTATTTCGGCAAGAAGCCCCACATGGGAGTGAACCCTGACGAGGTCGTTGCTGTGGGAGCTGCGATCCAGGGAGGCATACTCCAAGGCGATGTGAAAGACGTTCTTCTTCTCGACGTCATTCCGCTTTCTCTGGGAATAGAGACTTTGGGCGGTGTTGCGACGAAACTCATAGACCGTAATACGACTATCCCGACGTCGCGCTCTCAAGTATTTTCAACGGCATCTGATAATCAGCCGTCGGTGGAAATACATGTCGTGCAGGGAGAACGTCCTATGGCGGCCGACAATAAATCTCTCGGGCGCTTCAACCTGGACGGAATACCGCCTGCTACCAAAGGCATGCCACAGATAGAAGTCACGTTCGATATCGATGCAAACGGCATTTTAAGCGTGAAAGCGAAGGATAAAACATCCGGCAAGGAACAATCAATACGAATTGAGGCACGCTCAGGGCTTACTGACGCGGATGTTGAGAAAATGCGCCAAGACGCGGAAGTGCACGCCGAGACGGACAAACAGAAGAAGGAGCTTGTTGAAGCACAGAACTCCGCAGACCAGGTGATCTATGCTGCGGAAAAAGCACTCAAAGAGCACGGAGAAAAAGTAGGTGAGGAAATAAAGAAAAATGTGCAGGAAAAAATCGACGCGCTTAAGACTGCTCGAGGGGGAACTGACAGCGCGGCGATCAAGTCCGCGTCCGAAGCATTATCGACAGCTATGAGCACGATCGGCGAAGCAATGTCCAAACAACAGCCGCCGCCCCAGGAAAGCGATAAGAAATCGGACACAGGTGAGGGAAGTCCCGGTGCATAATTGCGTGGAGGAGAGTGATCCTTAGTGCCGCAAGGCCTTTCTCTTTTCAATTTGGATTGTTGCACTATAATGGAACGACTATGAAGAATTACTACGATATACTCGGAGTGCCAAAGACAGCTAACGAGGAAGAGATAAAAAAAGCGTTCCGGAAACTTGCGCATAAGTACCACCCAGACAAGAAAGGAGGGGACGAGAAGAAATTCAAGGAAGCGAGCGAGGCGTACGCGGTACTTTCCGATAAAAAGAAGCGGGCGGAATACGATGCATACGGGAAGACCTTCTCAGGTTCAGGAGGCGGACCGCAGGGGGGCTTTGGCGGATTTGATTTCTCCAACTTTTCACAGGGTGGATTTCAGGGCAATTTCCAGGAATTCGACCTCGGCGATATATTCAGCGACTTTTTTGCCGGCGGCAGGCCTGCGAGCGGCGGAAAACCTCGTGGGCGCGATATATCCATCGATATAGAATTGCCTTTCCGCGAGGCGATATTCGGCACTGAACGCCGAGTTCTTATTGCGAAAATAAGCGTATGCGAATCCTGCGGCGGGAGCGGGGCTAAGAAAGGGTCAAAGCTTGCATCTTGCAGCTCGTGCAACGGCAAGGGTGAGATACGTGAATCACGCAATACTTTTTTCGGCAATTTTACCTCCACAAGGCCGTGCCCGCGTTGTCATGGTACGGGGCAAATTCCGGAGAATCCATGCGGGATTTGTAATGGTCAAGGGGTCGCAAAGAAAGAAGAAGAGATACGCGTCGCGGTTCCTTCAGGTGTTTCAGACGGCGAAATGATACGGATGCCTGGACGAGGAGAAGCCGCGACTGGCGGCGGAGCAGGGGATTTGTATGTAAAGCTTCATGTAAAACCCGACAAAGTCTTCACGCGCGAAGGTAATAACATACTGACCTCGCTTTCGATTAAACTCACTGACGCACTTTTGGGCGGTGAACACGGCATACACTCTCTTGACGGAGATATATCGATTACCGTGCCTGCGGGAGTTGCTCACGGTGAGATCATCCGCGTTCGCGAACACGGAGTTCCGCATGGTCGCGGAGCGAGAGGCGACCTTCTTGTGCGCATCAATATAGAATTCCCGAAGAAACTTTCACATTCCGCGCGCGATCTGATAGAAAAGCTTAAGAGAGAGGGTCTTTAAAATATGGATTCCGCGGCGCTCGGAAGTTTATTTACGCAAGCACCGGTTGATTGGTTCATCATTGGCGCTGTTATCCTTGCGGTCGCCCTTGATGCGCTCCGGTCGGGTACGAACCGCGCATGCGCGCTCACGCTGGCTCTGCCTGCGGTACTCATGCTCTTCTCCGCGTCTCTCCGCGAGGTTTCCCTCGGAAGCCTTTCCATACAACTTTCTTCACCGATGTTACGCGCCATTATTTTCGGCGCTCTTCTTATCGCCATATACCTGCTGATACGTCGCATGTTCGGCTCGTATGATGAGAACGGTGCAGGCTTTATGAACGCTACTGTAGCGGGGATTGCGACCGTTGTCGTTCTCATTACCGTATGGCTTCAGGTCCCGGAACTTCAATCCGTGTGGCATTTCGGTCCTACTGTGCAAAACATATTCAATGAACTGTACGGCTTGTGGTGGATACTCGGCGCATACGCCGCTCTCGCTTTCGCTCGAAGCTAGAACGCGCCAAAAACATGGCGCGGTCGTCAGTTCCTCCCGATGTAATTTACCGCGCCACCGCTTATTGTAGTGACAGAGCCTGAAAAGAACGGTGTTATGCTATCTGTGTCAGTCGAGCCGTCCTCGGTAAGAAACACGGAGTTGCCTGCAACGTCTGTATTGCCGCCCGGCAATGTATAGATGCCGTATCCATAGCTTTGCCCGACTAGATATATATCTGCTGCGCTGTCTATGTCGAATTTAACCGTGCGATTAGCGCCAGTAGTGCCGATGTCACCCTCTATATACACGTCCAGCGAATTGCCTTTCGAAATAAGAATGCCTTCTGTAAATGTCGCCGTGTAGTTCCTATCATCCACCTCAGTCGGATATGAGTGTTCGTCAACGACTACTTTGACATTAGAAATGTCGGCGTCAATCGCGGTACCGCTCTGCCTCCAGGTTATGGAATATAATTCCAGATTTTCTGCAGAACCTGCAGTAATACGAATACCAGAAAACTTTATGGCCGTGTCGTTGACATAACGCGTTGTCGCATTGTTCGGATCATACTGCGAGAGAGCTGCCGAAGCGGTGCCGATCTGGAGCGAAGAATTGGCGTTTTGAGACGTGCCGCGCACGGGCAATTGTCCCTCGACAGGTGCCGATGCATCAATAGCTATTACCTGCAGGATGGCCGCCTCTCCAGAGTGCTCCGAAAGATCCCACGCCATATTTCCGGCGATAGAGAGCGCCAGAGGTTCTGCGACGCGTATGTCGAGCGGCTTCTTAAACTTAAACACTGCCTTGTGGTCATTGTGAAGATATGCATAGCTCAACTCATTCCCTTCTCCATCGAGAAGAGACAGATAATCAAAAATACTGTTGCTTGATGGTCCTGTCCGCTGAACTATAATGCTGTTGACCGTTAAGTCTGCGCCCCTTGCACTAAGCTCGAAGTTAGTAAAGGGAACGTAGAGCGCTTGTTGAGGTGCAATGGTGGAGGCAGGTTGTTCTATGGGAGAGACCACGAGAGCCGCTGGCTCTGTTATTGTAAGCGGCGAAGACAAGGTCTGTACTAGAGTGCTCGCCTGTTGCGTAGCAGTTGGAGTTGCACAAAGAGCATTCAATTTCGCGCGCGTTGATACGCCAACGACCCCGGTGCCTTTAGCAAGACCGTTCGGCGTCAAAATCTCCGATGCATATCTCTCTTGAAATTTTGTAACTGCGCGTTTCGTGAGCTGACCATATGAGTCACTTTCATTGCCGGCAGAGCCAACACCTGAGAGAGCAATGGCCGTGTCGGGGTCCGAATTCAGGAATTGCTGCAATTTCATCACGTCAGCCCCCGCACTGCCGATTTTCAAGTTCCGAGTCCAGCTGAAAGGGCAGGCACTTTGGGAGATTTCGGCGCGCGCAACAATCGGGATAAATAAAAGAATAATCGCACAGACACCGACAAACGAAAGAACAAATTCGGTCAACCTCTCTTGTGCAAGGCGCTCCATAATCCGTTTATTGTACACCCTCAAACATGCGCAATACCCGAGCTGGTGCATATCCCTATGCTGGTGTAATACTGAAAACACTGTCGCGATTTGAAATATTTCCACGTAGGCGCCTTGTTCTATTCAGATATACATATTACAGTCATTTAATGAGAATACCTGAGATTTTCGGCTCGATCGTTAACACGGTGTCCGCATTGTCGCCAAAGAAGACCAGATCCGTCATCGGCAATATGGTCAGGCCGCCGCTTCAAGCGATAGGCGAATTGAATAAGAGAGCATCCGATCATTCCTTGCGAGCACGTGTAGAAGAGTATCTATCCGGCGATATTCCGGAATACTTCCAAAACGGCCCTATCATCTATTCCGCGAAATACCTCGCGACCCCAAATTTTGAGACCTTGCGATTCCTGCACATCACCGAGCCTCTCCATATGAGAACCGTTATCACTGAGGACACGAAGGACCTTTTTCTGCCGCAAAATCAGGTCAAAAGGGCGCTGTGTAAAATACCGATCTGCCGTCGCATAACGGTAAAAGAGGGGAAGGCGTACGAGCACTTTCAAAAAGTCTCCATTGTTGATTTCAAGACCGCCGCGCGCAAGCCCTTCCGTGAAATTACGACGCTATGGGGAGAACCATTGACCGATTTCCACACTAATCTACTATCGAGATTCGCCCGCAAGAAAGTCGAGATACATGACGATACGGCGTGGATAGACCGCAATCATCGCGGCGACCTTCCTGAACTATACAAGAAATTCCTCTCACTCTTCATCGTCCATGGGGTTCTCTTCGAGGACTACTCGATGGACGACAAAAATGAGATAGATTTCGCGAAGCAAGTACTGCAACCCGCGTTCCGATTTGTAGAAGAGCGTTTCGGTTGCCGTCCGCTTATTGCAGAACTTGTTCCTCCGTCCGTCGAAAGCGACCTGTTTTGGATCAGTTATCCTTCGGGCACGTTGGATGTCCTGCGCGAAAAGATGCTACGGCTGAAGAAATAGAACTCTATGGATGTCGCATCGTTTTTCATAGCGCTTATCGGTCCGTTGCTCTATGCGCTGACAAACCACATAGACAAGATTCTCTTGGAGAAGTACTTCAAGAAGGGCGGGGTCGGCACACTCATTCTTTTTTCTTCACTCCTATCCGCGCTCGCGCTGCCATTTTTATTCATGGCAGATACAACGGCATTAAGCATGGGCGGGATGAGTATACTCGCTCTCGCGGTGGTAGGAATCCTTAACGTGCTGGTGTTGTGGTGCTACCTGCTCGCTCTTAAGGACGAGGAGGCATCAGTCACGGTCGTGTTCTACCAGCTCGTACCGGTATTTGGGTACATGCTTGGGTATTTCATACTCGGTGAAGTACTGACGAGGATGCAACTTATGGCTATGGCGATCATCATTTTCGGCGCTACTATCATATCCTTCGAGATAGATGCAGAGAATAAGTTCAAGCTTCGCAGGAACACTATCGCACTCATGCTCGCCGCCGCTTTCTTCTGGGCGCTTGAATCGGTCATTTTCAAGGCGGTCGCACTCGAAGAGAACCTCTGGAGGTCGCTCTTTTGGGAGCATCTCATGCTCGTTCTGGTCGGCATCGGCATATTCACTTTCATACGCTCCTACCGCAGGCACTTCCTATCGGCGATACAGAATAATTCCAAGGCGATCCTGTTGCTCAACGCCACGAACGAGTCCCTGTACATACTAGGGAACATAGCATTCTCGTTCGCGTACCTTCTCGCTCCCATAGCGCTCGTGCTCCTCGCAGAGTCCTATCAGCCGATCTTCGTCCTTGCGATCGGAATATTCCTAACGATCTTCTTCCCTAAAATATCGGTCGAAAAAATACAGGCAAAGCACCTCTGGCAAAAGGTCATTGCCATCTTAATAACCGGAATCGGGACATACTTGCTGTTCGTTTCGTAATCGTAATCGGGAATATCTTACTCACCCTCTGAAACGGAACAGCGTCATATTGTCCCTAGACGTGGGTTGCAGCATATGTTGCGCCCGATATACTGACACTGAACCATGAAATCCGCACTTGCCCGGCACCTTCCATCTTTGATACTCGCAGTACTAACGATCGGCGCATTGCTAGGCTCCTACTACGAAACGCTACATCTCAATGCCGTCGGACTTCTGTTCACGGAAGGATGAGGCCGTATGAATATATCCGCGTGGCAGCCTCAGGGTCTTGATATCGTGTGCACCGACGCGATTTCGAGCGTGTTCGGACTCCTGGACCCCTCGATAGCGCCGTCGCTTCTGTACTACTCGTACATCCCTATCATATTCGTCGTCCTTCTTTTTGGCATAGCCGTCTTTCTTGCAAGCCACGCCACACCTGTAAGCCGCTTGTTCTTCTGGATAGCCGTGGTCTTCTCGCTTCTCATTGGAGGAGAGATCCTGCTTTGGATCGCGGTGCCTGTATATCTCATTCATTTCATCTGGCAAATAATCGCCATATGGCATGCGCTTCTCATATTTTTGCTTGCCAATTTTGTATATCTGTTCGTAAGAGAAAAGCTGCTTCCGAACGCCTGGCAGTGGGCACTCGTGGCTTTTTTGGCGCCGATTTTAATTCTGACGCCGACGATCTATAATCTGGTCGGCTTTAATTTCCAAACATGCGAGGGTATTTCCGGACCCCTTTGGTCGTACATATACATTCTCGAAGCGGCTATAGCCGTGATCCTTTTCGATTTCTGTTTTCGTGCTTTCAAGGAGCGGGTTGGGCGGTCGGATCGATCCGGAGTGTTAGTTCTAGGCTCCGGCATCCTTATATTCTGGATTATCTTCATCGCCTCCAATTTTATCGGTGACGCCACCCTTACCTACAACATTAATCTTATCGGCCCCGTAGGAATGATCGCGCTCATAGCCACCTTGAGCTACCTCATCGTACGGTACCATGCATTCAATCTGCGCGTGTTCGCCGCCCAGGCGCTTGTCGCGGCCGTACTTGCATTGCTGTTCGCCGCGTTGTTCGTTAGGACTATCGAGCATGCGCGGTACGTGCTCATCGGCACATTCGCGCTTGTTGTCGTTCTCGGAACCCTCCTCATCCGAGGGGTCCGGCAGGAGATAAGGCAGCGCGAGCTGATACAGAAGCAGGAAGAAGAGCTTGAGGTAGTTAACAAACAGCAGGAGAATCTTCTCCACTTCATCAGCCACGAGATCAAGGGGTACTTGACCAAGAGCGAGGGCGGATTTGCCGGTATCGTGGAAGGCGACTACGGTACCATAACGACCCAGCTGAAAGAAATGGCTACCACCGCGCTCGAGGATGTGCGGAAGGGAGTCGCCACGGTCATGCAGATACTTAATGCATCCAATTTGAAAAAGGGAACCGTGAATTATGCAAAAAAGCCTTTCGATCTCAAGTCCGCGGTATTGGACGTCGTCAACGCTCTGAAACCGACCGCGCAGGAAAAACATCTGACAATAGAAACGTCTATCGCAGATGGCAAATATATTATCTCCGGCGACGAGGAGAGGATACGGGAAGATGTAATACGAAATCTTATCGACAATGCGATAAAATATGCGCAATCCGGAATAGTTCGCGTCCAGCTCAATGATGGCGATAAGATGCACTTCTCGGTAAAAGATAACGGGATAGGCATCACGCCTGAGGATATGCGGAATTTGTTTACTGAAGGCGGACACGGGAAAGATTCGATAAAGATGAACGTGCATTCCACCGGATACGGTCTGTTCATTGCTAAATCCGTCGTGGAAGCGCACGGAGGGAAGATATGGGCTGAATCCGAGGGGGTCGGAAAAGGCTCATTGTTTACTGTTGAGTTGCCTGCGGCTTGATGGCGTAATATGTCTGCGAGATGCCGTTTTTTCTGGTATATTTGAACCATATGGCACGGAAACGGCTGTTGACTGGACTCCAGCCATCGGGAGCGCTTCACATCGGGAACTACTTCGGGGCTCTTAAACCTTTCGTTGATACATATGGGGAATATGAAAGCACCCTCATGGTCGCCGACTATCATGCGCTGACGACCTTGAAAGACCCGTTGCAGCTGCAGCGCAACATTCTTGATATCGTCAAGGACTATATCGCAGTAGGCGTCAATCCGGAACGTGCGACAATATTCCAGCAGTCTCATGTGCAGGCGCACACGGAATTAACGTGGATATTCAACTGTCTGGTCTCAAGGTCATTCCTCGAGCTTGGACATGCGTACAAGGACAAGGAAGCGCGCGGACTTGACGCGAACGTCGGCCTTTTTGATTATCCTGTTCTTATGGCAGCCGATATCCTCCTCTATGATACCGACGTCGTCCCCGTGGGAACCGATCAGAAACAACATATCGAGTACGCACGGGAAATCGCGGGAAAATTCAATACTGCCTACGGAGAAACCTTCATGCCACCCAAGGAGCAAATCCTCAAGGAGGTCGGAGCTGTGCCCGGGACCGACGGGAAAAAAATGAGTAAGAGCTACGGCAACACGATACCACTTTTCGGAACGCATGACGAAATAGCAAAAGCGGTCATGGGCATAGTCACAGACTCAAAAGGAGAAAGCCCGGAATTCGTATACGCTATTCATTCGTTCTTCAAAAGCCGAGATGAACTCAGGAAAATCTATCTTGACAATAAAGGTAAGTACAAGACGCTTAAGGAGATACTCATAAATGATATTGAAGCCGTCGTTGCGCCGATGAGAGAGAAGCGCGCCTCAATCACCGACGCGGACGTGAAAAACATATTGAAAGACGGGGGCGAGAGAGCTCGTGATATCGCCGAGACAAAAATGCGCGACGTTCGGCAGAAAATCGGCGTAACTCTGTAAAAATATTTACCCCGTTAGAGGCTTCAAAGGAGTAATTGATGTATGATAGATAACCGTATGCATAAAACCGAGAGTGCCTCTAATGGGGTGGAAAGAACTATTATAAGAGACCTACCGAAAAGTATCGGGAAGCAAGTGGAAATCCGAGGATGGGTTTCCGTCAGACGCGACCACGGGAAGTTGATTTTTCTGGACATACGCGATCGCAGCGGGGAAGTGCAAGTTGTCGTGACACCGAAAGAGTCCGCCGCATTAGAAACGGCAAAGCAGTTGCGTGCGCAGTGGGTCGTGTGCATTGAAGGGACCGTAAAAGAGCGCCCGGAGAACATGAGGACCGATACGCTTTGCGGAATGCTTGAGGTATCGGCCCTGAATATAGAGGTTCTTTCAGCGGCGCATGAGCTGCCATTCGAATTGGATGCCGAGGTCAACATCGACACTCACTTCGATTACTTGCCTTTGACGCTGCGAACGGAGAAAAGCCGAGACATATTCACACTGCAGGCGACTATCGTTGAGGCATATCGCGCATCTCTCCGCGCAATGGAATTCACAGAATTCCAGGCGCCGTCCTTGGTAGGAGGAGACGCGGAGGGCGGAGCGGCAGCGTTCAAGGTGGACTACTATTACGATACGACGGCATTCCTCGCGACCTCGCCGCAATTCTACAAACAGATAATGGTTGGGCCGTTCGAGCGTGCGTTTACTGTTGCAAAAGTCTTTCGCGGCGAAAAACACGCGACCACGCGCCACTTGAGCGAGCTCACGTGCGTGGATTTTGAGATGGGCTTCATAAAAGATCACCGCGATCCCATGGGAGTTCTGGAGCGCGCGATACATGATGTCGTGCAGACTGTAAAGGAAAATCATCCGGACATATTCGCGCGCTTTAAAGTCGATGTGCCTCTTATCCCGAGTTCAATACCGATATTGAAACTGCGCGAAGCGCATAAAATACTCGGAGTCCCGGAAATGCCTGATATGGAGCCGGAGCATGAGCGCCAAATTTGTGAATGGGCAAAGAAAGAGCACAAATCGGATTTTGTATTCATTACTGATTTTCCAACCGCGAGTCGTGCATTCTATACATATGAGGACCCTGCAGATGCCCCGTATTCCCGCAGTTTCGACCTTCTTTTCCGTGGTCTTGAAATAAACAGCGGATCACAGCGCATACATGACCACGCAATGCTCGTTGAACGCATGCGTTCGCGCGGGCTGGATCCTGAGAAATATTCTTTCTACCTCCAAGCATTCAAGTACGGACTTCCTCCGCATGGCGGCTCGTCCACGGGAGTGGAGCGCATTACCGCCCGCATGCTCGAACTGCCGAATGTGAAAGAGGCGTCCGCTTTCCCGCGTGACCTGAACCGCATTGATGTACGGCTCTCGCTCTAACATGATAGATAAATATAGCGTTGCCACGGAGGCGTTCGCCGGACCCCTGGAAACACTCCTGAATCTTATCGAGGAACGCAGGCTCTCCATTTCCGATATTTCACTCGCCGAGGTCACGGACACATATCTCGCATATGTCGAGAAATTGCCGAACCTTCCGCTAGGGGAGACCGCTCAATTTATTCTTATCGCCTCCACACTGCTTCTCATCAAGTCGCGCTCGTTACTGCCGACCCTACAACTTTCCGAAAATGAACGAGAAAGCGTTGAGGAGCTTGAACGTAGGTTGGCGCGATATAGAATAATCCGCTCCACCACCAAGATCTTGAGGCGGGAGTGGGGGAGAGCGCCTTTGCTTTTCCCGAAGCGTGTTCCTGCACGCACTCCGGTTTTCGTTCCTGGAGAAACAGGGGTCGGAGGAATAGTAAATGCGGCGATGCGTCTCATGGGCACACTGCCCAAGCCTCAGGAACTTGCAGAAGCCGCCGTCGCGCCAGTGCTTGCTCTTGAGGAAGTTATAATCCGCCTCAAGAACCGTCTTACGAAAGCGGCTCGGGCGCGTTTCAGCGAGCTTGCCAGCCTCGGGGACAGGCATGAGGTCATAGTATATTTCCTTGCGGTCCTGGAACTTGTCCGTTCCGGCTCAGTGAGCGCCACGCAGGAGCGCCTTTTCAGTGAAATAACCCTAGAGACCGAGACGCTCGCAGCGCCGAGATATGGAGCGTGATGATAATTAGAAGATATAAAAAGTAATAGATGAATTCACAACAACAAATATCGGATGTCGCGACAAAGGCAGGAGCATTTCTCTTCGCAGAGGGCGGTGTGCTCTCGCTTCGCAAACTCGCTCAACTAATAGGATGCAGTCAGGCGGAGTTGGTCGCCGGTTTGCAGCAACTTAGAGATCGGCTCTCGCAAAGCGGCGTGTCGCTTATACGCACTGACACCGAGGCAGGATTATCTGTTTCTCCGGAAGCTGCCGACTCTGTAGAAGCTGCGTACGAACGCGAACTGGGACGTGAAATAGGAGATGCTGGCCTTGAAGTGCTGGCGATACTTTTATATCGCGGGCCATCCACGCGCGCGGAAATTGATTACATACGCGGAGTGAATACAAGCTCGACTCTTCGAACGCTTTTGGCGCGCGGACTTGCCGTGCGTGAAAATAACCCGAAAGATGCGCGAGAATATCTCTATCGCTGCACTGTAGAGCTTTTGGCTCATCTGGGGGTGACCGATGTGTCAAAATTGCCGGAATATGCTAAAATAACGAGTGAATTAGCTTCATTTGAGACCGCACAGAAATCATTAAAAACAGAGCATGGAGATCTGGACGACACAAGAAACAGCCCCGCTCAGCGAGAGGGAACTGCCGCAGAAAACTGAAAAAACAGCCGCTATAAGGACGCTGAGCTTTGCATTGCTAACATTGACACTTGTAACTGTCGCATTTGAATATAAATCTACCGAACTTCCTGTAGAACCAAGAACGGCGGTCGCATCGCCAGCGGTTGCAGCTGAAAAGATCTTCGCGGACCTCTCTCACTCGGCAAAAAGTGCTATCGTAATAGATCTAAAAGACAACGCTACGCTTTATGCCTACAATCCGGACGTGCAATTACCACTCGCCTCTCTTGTAAAGATCCCATTGGCGCTTGTGGTGTCGGAAGTATTATCGCCGGACACGATCGTGACGATACCGCGCGATACTGCGCCTCAGGGAAGCATCGAGCGGCTTGCAAAAGGCGAGAAATGGCGCATCCAAGATATAATTGATTTTACACTTGTAGCTTCTTCGAACGCTGGCGCCGAGATCCTTGCGGAAGCGGCAGACAGCGCCATAAGAGCCCGATATCCCGATGCTCCAGCGGGCTCCGCGGCGGTATGGCGAATGAACGATGTCGCGCGCGAGCTCGGGCTAACGCACACTTATTTCCTGAACGTGAGCGGATTAGACGAAAGCACGACATTATCCGGCGCATATGGCTCAGCACGCGATATTGCAACTCTTTACGCATATGCCGTATCTTCTTCGCAGTCTTCGATTTTCAATGAAACTGCAGAGAGCGGAATAATCCTGAAATCTTCGAACGGGAAGGGGAGGACGGTGGCGTATAACACGAATGAGGCGGTACGCGACATACCGGGCCTAATAATGGGCAAAACTGGCATAACTGACCTCGCGGGTGGGAACCTCGCCGTTGTCTTTGACGTGGCGCCAGCTCACCCAGTTGTCGCTGTCGTACTCGGTTCGACCCGTGAAGGGCGCTTTAAAGATATGAAGCAACTCGTAGAGAGAGCGCGTCAGATAATTTCCATGGAAAGATAGCGTTTACTGCCGCCCCTGAAAGCCGTACAATGTCCAAATGCTATCCGATATAGTGAGAGTGCTCGTTCCTGCCACCGCTTCTTTTGCTATAGGCATTATAGCCACTCCATTGCTGACCCATTATCTCTATAGATATAAGGCCTGGAAAAAGAGCCCGGGTAAGACCGCGCTTGACGGTTCGAGTGCAGTCGAATTCAACCGTCTCCACGAGAAAAACGAGGTAAGGGCTCCGCGCATGGGCGGGATCGTCGTATGGGGAAGCGTATTGATCACTATCATCGGAATAGCCGTTGTTGCAAAATTCGTTCCCAGTGCGGAAATCCTCAAGCTCGATTTCTTAAGCCGCAATCAAACTTGGATCCCGCTGGCCGCGCTCATCATAGGAGCCCTCGCCGGTCTTGTAGATGACATTCTCGTTATACGGCAGAATGGCGTCGGTCTACCGCTGCGTCTGCGGCTTCTCGTCGTGGTCCTTCTTTCCATTTATATCGGCTGGTGGTTTTGGGCAAAACTCGACGTAAGCACTGTCAATATCCCATTTGGAAACCCGATCGGAATAGGATGGCTCATAATACCTCTCTTCGTCCTCGTCTCGCTTGCCGTGTATGCTTCCGGAGTTATAGACGGGATTGACGGTCTATCGGGCGGCGTATTTGCTTCCGTTTTCGCATCGTACGCCATCATCGCTTTCGCGCAGAATCAGATAGACCTTGCCGCTTTCTCGGCGTCCGTAGTCGGCGGTCTGCTCGCATTCTTGTGGTTCAACATTCCGCCTGCGCGTTTTTATATGTCAGACACCGGAACAATGGCGCTGACGCTTACGATAGCCGTCATTGCGTTCATGACAGACAGTTTGGGTGGAGGAGTGGGTATCGCGGTCTTGCCCATAATCGGCGGGCTTCTTGTCGCAACAGTTGCATCAGATATCGCACAAGTTCTTTCAAAAAGATTCTTCGGAAAAAAACTCCTGCGCATCGCGCCCCTGCATCATCATTTCGAGGCGATCGGCTGGCCGGGATATAAAGTCGTCATGCGTTATTGGGTGCTTTCGGTCGTCTTTGCTTTCGCAGGAGTGATCATTGCGATAATTTCCGTATAACGAATACGCGCGAGATCCGATCTGAACCATGAAAAAACGAGCATCGCATGTAGACAGGCCTCTTGCACTTCTAGTTTTTGTGCTTGTCGTTTGCGGGGCTCTTGTTTTCTCTTCTGCAGCATTCGGACTGCTGGCTCGCGGATTCGGAAACATCACTTCGGTCGTGTTTAACCATCTCATATTAGGCATCGGGATAGGCGTCATAGCCCTTGTCGTCACCAGCAATATAGATTACCGGCGATGGCGCCGGTTCGCGCCGTACATTTTCGTTCTCGCACTTGCAGCAACCGCTCTGGTCTTCGTACCACAACTAGGTATTGAGCATGGCGGCGGCAGACGCTGGATTGACCTTTTTGGAATGTCTTTCCAGCCATCGGAAGCATTGAAATTAGGCGCGATAATCATGGCCGCTGCATATTTTGTAGCGATACGTTCCAACATTCAATCTCTCAAGTACGGCCTTGGCGGATTCTTAGGAATTATCGCGATTCCTGCGGTTCTTCTCGTATTACAGCCGGACATCGGGACTCTTGGCATAATCACAGCAAGCGTGTTCGCGATCTTTATCTCCTCAGGCGCTCCATGGCGGCACATTTTCATCGTCCTGTGCATCGTGCCTCTCGCGCTTGGCATTCTCATGCTCTACAGACCGTACATGCGCGACCGGGTAATGACATTCTTCTATCCATCTCAAAATCAACAAGCCGAGGGATATCAGATAAAGCAATCTCTTATAGCCATCGGCTCCGGCGGTCTCACCGGCCGCGGATTCGGTCAAGGAGTACAGAAATTTACCTACTTGCCTGAACCTATGGGTGATTCCATATTTGCCGTAGCTGCTGAGGAGCTCGGATTTTTAGGCGGAATTTCAATAATATTCCTATTTCTGGCGTTCACGCTTCGCGGGTTCGCGGTAGCCGCGCATACTCCCGACATGTTTGGCGGTCTTCTAGCCGTCGGGATCTCAACATATCTCGGAAGCGAGGCGCTGATCAATATCGCCGCCATGCTCGGTATGGCGCCATTGACCGGCATACCTCTTACATTCGTCAGTCAAGGCGGCAGTGCCATGCTCGTATCGCTTGCAAGCGCTGGAATATTGCTGAGCGTATCCAGGCATAGCACAAAGAGATGATGTGCAGCGTAGATTTGAAAATGAGCATCATGGAGATACAATAAGCTGATGAAAATCGCACTAACCGGCGGGGGGACTGGAGGACATTTCTATCCGCTTATCGCAGTCTCTGAAGCTATCGAGGATCTGGCAAAGGAGCGCACGTTGATCGAGCCAGAGCTTTTCTATATAGGCCCAGATGTCTTTGATACTGCAGCCCTGCACGAGCACGACATCGTGTATGTGAAGAACCAGGCAGGGCGGATGAGGCGATATGCGAGTATTTTAAATTTCTTTGATATTTTCAAAACGGCATGGGGCATTATAAGCGGTACGGTCAATCTTTTCAGGATTTATCCGGACGTTGTGTTCTCGACAGGGGGATTTGCCGCATATCCGACGCTATTCGCCGCATGGATATTGCGCATACCCGTCGTTATCTACGATGCCGACGCAACTCCTGGACGCGTATCGGTCTGGTCGTCAAAATTCGCCAGATGGATCGCAGTTGCTCATCCGGATGCCGCAACAAAATTTCCGGATAAGGTCCGGAGCCGCATAGCCAGGGTAGGACATCCTATTCGCAAGGAAATTGAAGCCGTAGCGCATGAAGGGGGTCATGAGTTTCTGAAACTTGAGGATTCGGTTCCGACCATATTCATCATGGGCGGCTCTCAAGGGGCCAAAGCTATAAATGACGCGGTTTTGGACGCTCTGCCGGAATTAGTCAAACACTATAACGTCGTCCATCAAACAGGTACCGCTAATCAGGACGAGACGAGGAAAATCTCCCGGCTTGTCCTCGAAAGTTCTTCCTTTGATAAACGCTATCGTGCTTTCGGATTATTGAACACGCTTTCCATGCGCATGACAGCGGGTATCGCCTCGCTTATAATCGCGCGCGCAGGCAGCGGCACAATTTTCGAAATTGCCTGTTGGGGAATACCTTCAATACTCATTCCTCTGCCGGATGACATTTCCCACGATCAGACGGAAAATGCATATTCGTACGCGCGCGGAGGCGCCGCGGTCATCGTAGAACAGCGCAATCTCACTCCGCATCTACTTGTCGCAGAAATCGAACGCATTACAGGAAATAAAGAACTGCAGAAGAAGATGTCTGATGCGGCGCGCGAATTCGCTCGTCCGCAAAGCGCTCGTAAGATCGCGGAGATCATCGTTGAAACCGCGTTGGAGCACGAAGCGGTATGAAGAGCGGGCTTGTTCGTGTTCGTATTCCTCCGAGTCCGACGGGCTTCTGTCATGTCGGCACTGCGCGCATGGCTATATTGAATTTCCTGTTCGCACGCAGACATGGCGGCCAGATAATCTTTCGCAGTGAAGATACCGACAAGGAACGGAGCAACGCGGCATACGAAGAGGACATCATTGAATCTCTGAAGTGGCTCGGCCTTGAGTGGGAAGAGTTTTATAGACAGTCCGAGCGCACTCTTATATATAAGAAATATCTGGAACAGCTTATCAATGCCGACAAGGCTTATATTTCCGTGGAGGAGAGCAAAAAAGAACCGGGAAAGATGGCAAGCGTCGTTCGACTTAGGAACCCCGGAACTCTGATAACATTCCACGATCTCATCCGCGGAGATATAACCTTTGACACCGCCGAATTGAAGGATTTCGCTATCGCGCGCTCTGTCGTGGACCCTTTGTATCATTTCGCAGTCGTCGCCGACGACGCGGAGATGAGCATAACGCATGTTATACGCGGCGAGGAGCATATCTCGAACACTCCGCGGCAAATACTCATACAAGAAGCCTTAGGGCTGGCGCGTCCTCAATATGCGCACTATCCACTGCATTTGGCTGCTGACAAATCAAAACTTTCAAAGCGCAAAGGAGACGTTTCCGTTCGGGACTATCGAGAAAAGGGGTATTTGCCGCAGGCCCTATTGAATTACATTGCTCTTCTTGGATGGACTCCGCCTTCCGGAAGGGAGGTCATGGACCTTAACGATATGATAAAAGAATTCAATATAGAGGACCTGCATAGAAGCGGGGCCGTGTTCGACATCGAAAAATTGCGGTGGTTCAACAGGCAATATCTCACCAAGATGCCGGAGAAAATATTTGCAAACGAGACCATGCGGATCATGGCGGAGACGCTCGACGTTCGCGGCGTTGCCTGGAGCGAAAACGTCGGGCGCTCATTAGTAACTCTTGTGCGCGAACGCATAAGCGTATGGGAGGACCTGCGCGCACTTGTTTCGGAAGGGGAATTCGACTACTTTTTCACAGATCCAAAACTGGATCGTGCAGAAATACCAGAGAAGGGTAAGGATCCCGCAAATGCAGCGCGACATCTCGATACGATTAATAAAATCCTGGCTGATTCGCCGAATGAATTGTTTGCGGACCAAAACAAAATAAAAGAGGCGGTATGGAGCTATGCCACAAAAGAGGGGAGAGGTGCCGTCTTGTGGCCTTTCCGCTACGCTCTAACGGGACGAGCCCGCTCGCCAGACCCTTTTGAAGTCGCTGCCATAATAGGTAAAGAGCCAACATTAAGGCGTATCAATTCGGCGATAAGTATTTTAGGCAATGCATGAAAACCTATGTGAGAACATACGCCGCGTTTTTGACCTTCGCGGTACTAATTAGTCCGTTAGTTGCAGTCGCTCAATCGGCCGACGAGCTTCAAAAGCAAATAGATTCGAATACTGCCCAGATAGCGGCGCTTGAAAAGGAAATAGCGCAGTATCAAGTGCAGCTTGATGCGACCATCAAACAAAAAAACACATTGCAGAACACGGTTGCCCAGCTTGATCTTCAGCGTAAGAAGCTGACCGCTTCCATCAACGTCACGAAAAGCCAGATAAATACGACGCAATTGCAGATACGGCAGCTTTCAACCAGCATCGCGAACAAGCAAAGCTCGATCCAAAACAATAAGGAAGGCCTTGCCGAATCGCTCCGGCTTCTGGAACGCGGAGAGCAGCAGCCGCTTTCGATCGCAATTTTGTCTTCAGACCAGATCTCGGACGCTTGGCAGGATGCGGATTCAATGGCAAGTCTCCAGGAATCAATACGGGAGGATATAGACCGTCTATCAGTCGAGAAGCAGTCTCTTACTGATACTAAAACTGCCGCGGAAACCAAGCGCGCGCAACTATTGAAACAGCAGCAAACATTGGTAACGCAACAGGGGTCCTTGGATGCGACACGCAAAGCGCAGAACGAGCTTCTGGAACAGACAAAAGCACAGGAATCGAACTTCCAGGCAATTTTGGCCCAAAAACAGGCCGCCAAGGCGAGCTTTGAGAGCGCTCTGCAAGATCTGCAGACAAAGTTCCAGTACACGGTTGACCCGTCAAAGATCACGCCGGCAGGACGTGGAATTCTACATTGGCCGCTCGACAAAGTGGCGGTCACGCAACAATTCGGCGATACCTCGTTCGCGCGAAGCGGCGGGTACAACGGCAAAGGGCACAACGGCATTGACCTACGTGCGCAGATAGGAACGCCTGTCAGAGCGGCTCTGACGGGTACCGTGATAGGCACAGGCGACACCGGCTCCGTGCGCGGCTGCTATTCATACGGTCGCTGGATACTCATCCAGCATGGCAATGGCCTAGATACGCTCTATGCGCACCTATCGCAGATTTCCGCCTCCAAGGGGCAATCGGTGGGGACCGGCCAGCTTATCGGCTACAGCGGGCAGACAGGATATGCGACGGGTCCGCATCTCCATTTCGGCGTGTATGTCTCATCTGCAACGCAGATAATGCGGCTAGGAGACGCGACGAAGCAAAAGACTCCGTGCGCGAATGCCATCATGCCGATAGCGCCACTCTCAGGGTACCTTAATCCGACTAACTATTTCTAGTTCGGGCGGCTCTTAGATTTCTTCAGCTCCGGCCACTCGACGATGTTCATCGCTTTCGTTTCAACGCGCGATGCTTTGCGCAACAATCGCATCGTTTTTCCCGGAACGATGGGGAAGTGGTGGGAGCTGTCGAGCGCCTCAACTAGGAAATGCAGGTCCTTCTCCGCCGTCACCCATGTTTTCACCGGGTAGCGTGTTAGGGAGAATGGCCGTGAGTATGCCCGCAAAGATTTTCTACCGTCATCTAAGAGGTATTCGTGGAAATACGACATCGCGAGTTCGCGCACGCTTCGGTACACGGGGTCGCGGTAGCGCAATATGGGATGATTGGTCTTGCTGATAGCGCCCCAAAGGCCATTCTGCCGGAATAATGCCACGACATGGTCCTGATCCTCGTCTATCGTTCTCAGATCAAGGAGCAGAGGGCGCGCTCCGTGATACGCGAGCGCCGCCGCCGCAAACAAAGCACCTTCAAAGCAATGCGCCGTCTGATTTCGAATGACGCGTCTCGACGACATATAAGTCTCTCCCTTGACCTCAAAATTAATTGGAATGGAATCCAAATAATCTTGTATCTTTTGCGCGGTGTTCAGTTCAGTAAAAACTTTACGCTCGGCGGGGGAGAGCACGGCTTTTAATCTGTTGCGGTAGGCCATAGCGCTAATCATACACCGTGCTAACATGCTTCCATGGGTAAGGGGTTAGAAAGACTTCGACCGGAAGAACGTGTGAAAAGACAAATTGGCCGCCTCATTAAAGCTGCCCAATTACAACCTATATCTAGCGCGGGCGATTCTGCAACAAGGCGAGAAAACGTGTTCGAAAGGGATATTGCTCTAACCCGCAAATCCCCTCAATGGCACGATGGTGAATCTTTAAAACCAAAAGAGGTTGCCAACCAAATTGTGAATGAAGTTGATAAGTGGGTTGAAAAATATGGAGTGGGTTCCCCTGAAGAACTTGAGCTATTTTTAAAGAGACTTGATACAGCAGCGTCAATCAGTAATGATCCGAAAATACAGACGCTTCGTAAAAAAATAGCTGCAAAATTTACTGAAAATATTAATTAAAAGTGTCTATATGCAACTAGATAAATTTATCGAGGAAACACTTGTAGGAATACAAAGAGGTGTAAAAAATGCCAATATCGCAATCGCAAAGCAGGAGAAGACTCCGGAGAGAACAAATGGACAGATGCAATACCACATGGACAGTAATCGAGGAGACGACAAAAATAAAAATGGCAGCATTAGTTTCGATGTGGCGGTTACAGTTATTTCAGGAAAGAACGTCGAAGGGGGAGGTAAGGTAAGTGTCGTTGGTCTATCCTTGGGAGCCGGAAAAACAGTCTCTGGCAGCGAACAAAACGTCAGTCGCATCAAGTTTCAAGTTGACCCGTTTAATTCTCTTTATTAAAAAAGAGAAGCCAGACATCCACGGGTTTATAGCCAAGCTTGTGCCAGGAAAATGTATCTTACGGTAGTAGCAGAGAATATCCACAGAATCATAAATAGCTTATGCGACATATAGGGTATACTTGAGCGATGGCAAAAGGTCTCACGTGGCCCATGGAGCGGATAAGAGATGGATTAGATCGTTTTTATAAGGAGAACCATAGGTACCCGACAGCAACAGAATTTGATGAGTGTCCTTATTTACCCAGAGCTAAAACTGCCGAGCGTCGTTTTGGCGGACTTGTCGCGCTTCGTAAACAACTCAACATAGGAAGTGAACATGATTTGCGAACAGGCGCCCATAGCTCAAAACGTGCGCATACGATAAATGAACGCGCCCACATACTAGAGAAAAATGTATACGAACTGTTGTGCAAACAATTCGGGAAAGAATTTGTGCACAGAGAATACTTCTACACAGATGACCACAGGACTCGTGCTGATTTCTTTGTATATGATGGCAAGGATGGATTTTGTGTAGACGTGTTTTATGCCAGTTCGCTCAAAAATATTGGGGGATGCCTGAACCTTAAACTGGCTAAATACTCGCAGTCAGACCTACTGCCATATCCAATCATATTTCTTCAGATGAACGAAGATATTAATCAGAGCGAGCTAAATGAGCTAGTCCAGAAAAAGAAGAGGGGGCTCGGGCAAAAGCAAACCCTTATGAGCTGGAAGACGTTTGAGGAGTTCTATAAAAGCCGCAAGCCCTTACGTGTCTTACGTTCTTAAGCCATTATCTGATTACTTAAATATAAGTAAATAATATGATATGTCGCATAAGCTACCCGCGTAAAAGATATATTGTGCGACGTTGTATTAATATTATTACGCCACAATCTCGTTTAGCCGATTTGACACTTCTCTCTTCCTCTGATGACTGCTGATTTAAATAAAGTGTCGGAACAATTAAAACGAAGTTGGAAGTATTATAACGACTCAATATTCCAGAATAAAATTTATTTCCAGTTCCCTGCCAAACCAAAGGGGAAGGCATCAATAAATCTACAAATGCTGTTCTTCTTGCACTCTCCCCTGCCCCTTATTTCCAGGGTATCTCAAATTGCATGAATTCTGGCAAAAGCTTTCGGCCATAGAGAAGGCGTGCGACTACCTCCGCATGCGACAAGGCACCTGTAAGCGCGTTGTGCGGGCTGGGCTCCTCTGGAATACCGCAATAGTGCAATACTGCATCTAGGTCGAGTGCGGAGCGGCGATGCTTCACCGGCGGCTGGATTCCCCGCTCTACCATGTGCATGTAGCAGAGCGTATGCGTGTCGATCGTGCGATATGCGAATGGCCAGTCGGTATGCCCGGCGCGCTGTGCCGCATATTTCAAGAAATCGCGATCAAAAGAAACGTTCTGTCCTGCAAGAGTCCGTTCTTCCAATCCATCACTCCAGTGAAGGAAGGCGTGTGTCAGATCCGCCTCGCTCTGCTTTCTAGCATCGGTTATCTGTTCCCTGCTAAATCCGTTCACCGCAAGTGCTTCGTCCATAATGTGCGCACCATCCCAAACTCTGCATTCTTCATAAAATCTATTGCTCGGGTTCGCAAAATCGAGCGCGCCCACGCTCACGATGGAGTGCCTGTGCGCTTCCGTCCCCGATGCTTCTACATCAATAATTAACATAGGAGTATTGTATAGCGTATGACGTGCGGCGTATAGAGACTTTTTCTTACTGCAATCCCTTGCAGTTCTTCGCCGGCGTGTAGCCCGCACGCCGGGCCTCGTCCTCGCTCACGAACCATATCTGATTCCGCTGTGCTATCTTCAAAGCACTTGCGCACCACGGAAAATAATACGCGCTGCCCGTTTTAGAAGCCACTATCAATCCCCCGATATTCATGGCTCTTGGTTTTGTCCCGGCAGGCGCCTCTATGATGGAAACGGGAGGCCGGACACTTTCAAGAACGGAAAGTCGGCCGAGACCGAATGACCCCAGGCCGACCAGGAAGACAATGGCCACAATCCCCCACTCCCCGATGAATTCGTCAAGGATGCCCTTGATTTTCAGCTTCAATTCTTCTATACTCTGCATGTTCTAAAAGATATTGTTTAATCCCTAACACCTATACCCTAGGATCTGAACCATTATGGCACATACAAAAGCAGGAGGAACAGCGAAAAATCTACGCGATTCAAACCCTAAATATCTAGGGGTAAAGCGCTCCGATGGGCAAAAAGTGGGCATCGGCGAGGTCATAGTGCGCCAGCGTGGAACAAAAATACTCCCTGGCAAGAACATAGGGGTTGGACATGACCATACGCTTTTCGCGCGAACTTCCGGCATCGTACATTTCCGCACAAAGCGAAAGATGAATTTCGACGGCCGCTCCAAGTCCAGGAATATCGTTGACGTTGTCTAGTTCGTTCAGCTTGTTTTCAATTCCACGGTAATCAGGGCTTTTTTGGTACCTAATTGTATCTCTACCTGCGTGATACCGACGGTTTTTATAGGCTGTTCCAGAGATACGGCTTCTTTGGGAAGGACGACGTTGTATGTCTTGTCTATTTCTTCGGCTATCATTTCGGATGAGAGACTTTGATAGAGATGCCCCTTTTCATTCGCACGAGCCATAATTGTTATTTTAGCTCCGGATAATGTCTTTATAAGACGCGTCCATTCTTCATCGCGTAAAGTCGCCCTTGCTTCCTCTTGTTTGCGCTGCTTTTCATGCTCTGCAATTTTCGCAGGAGTTGCTTGCACGGCAAGTCCGCGTGGTATCAGAGAATTTATAGCGTACCCGTCGGCCACTTCTTTCACGACGCCCCTCTGCCCTACCCCGCCGACATCCTTGATAAGGATAACTTTCATACGCATCGGGTACTCATTGCGCATTGAGCAATTCGACTGCTTTATCCATTTGAGGGTCCTCGCCGGCTTTTGCGTCATCGTCGCTGATTTTCACTTCCACGTCCGGAATGATGCCCGTGTTCGGTATCTGATCTCCGTTGGGCCCTAACCATCTCGCAATCGTCAATTTGAGAGAGGTCTCCGGGGTGATCTCCACAAGTTCTTGTACTGACCCTTTTCCGAAGGTCGTCGCGCCAACAAGCTTGGCTACGCCATAGTATCGCAAAGCGTCTGCGAGAATTTCTGAAGCTGACGCGGAGCCGTGATCTACCAATATCGCCATTCGCAAGTTCTCATTGAACACGTCATAGCCGCGCGAGCGATGCACGATATTCTCCCCGTGGCCATCGTAATCTTCCGTAACAACGACTTTGCCGGAAGGTAAAAACCAGCTGGCCATGTCAACGGCAGATTCGAGATAACCGCCGGGATTGCCCCGCAGATCAAGTATGAGTTTCGTATCTCCGGAATCGATAAACTCACGCAATGCATTCCGGAAAAGTCCGGATGAATTCCCAGTGAAGCTCATGACTTGTATCACGAATACGCCATCAGGGCGGGCTTCTGTGGTTAAGATAGGCACATCTATGACATCGCGAGTTACTTTTATCTCCCTCGGGGCATCCCATCCGTCCCGTGATATCGTCAGAGACACGACGCTTCCCCGCAGGCCCCTGATACGTTTGACGGCTTCCGTTATATCCATGCCGCGCGTATCTATTTCATCTATTTTCAATACTCTGTCCCCGCTCTTTATCCCGGCTCTTTCCGAAGGAGTTCCTTTTAGAGGAGAGACAACTGTCAAAACCTGCTCGCGCACAGCGATTTCCATGCCGACTCCTTCAAAACTGCCGCTCATGTCATCGGAAAAGACCTTGTTTTCGGCAGGAGGCATGAAGAACGTGTATGGGTCGTTCAGAGAGCCTGCAAGGCCCTGTATCATTCCCCAGACCCGCTCCTGATCAGTGGCCTCGGTACTTGTGGCTGCGGGGGTGCTTGTAGAAACGGCGGCAGGGACGAATTTCTCATCAATGGCCTGCCATGCTTTCCAAACCGGAGAAAAATCCACGCCGGATGGTGGTTTATCTGCTCCAAGGCTCTCGGAAGCAATGGACCGAGAGGAGCTGTCCGCTAGGAATCCACGCCCACCTATAAGAAATCCTGTTCCGAAACCGACTATTGCAAGCGAGACGGCAATGATGCCAGCGTTTTTCGCGCTTAGAAATCTTTTGCCATTTTCATCAAACATATGTATCCCGCATGAATTCTGCATTTGCAATTATCGCACCCGCCCATATTTTTGCCAAACCAGACAATGAGAGCGGGGTCGCCGACGAGGACAAAAGATGTTGTATAATTTGGCTATGCGCACGGACCGCGAGCACAATGGGATTTTATGGGTTGATCTGGAATCGCCTACGCGCAATGAAGTGCAAAGAATCATTGAACAGTTCGGCGTGAGCGCTATGATCGCTGAAGAGCTAATGCTTCCTTCTGCAAAACCGCGCGCGGAATTTTATGACTCTTATGCGTACATAATCCTCCACTTCCCTGCACTGCGTCATTCCCACACGTCAATGGAACAGGAAGTCGATTTTGTTGTCGGACGCAAATTTATAATCACCGCTCACTATGACACTGTCGACCCGCTGCACAAATTCTCGAAAGTCTTCGAGGTGAACTCGATTTTAGACAAGAGCAAGGTCGGGGACCATGCAGGATTTCTTTTCTTCTACATGATGAAGAAGCTGTACAAATCCGTCGAGTACGAGGCGGAACATATTCGGCATCACCTCGGTGCAGTCGAGGAATACATCTTTTCAGGACATGAGGTCAGGATGGTCCACGCGATATCCGAAAGCGCGCGCGATCTTTTGAATCTGCGGCAAACCATAGAACCGCACCGCGATGTACTGCACGCTCTTGAGTCCGAAAGCGCGAAGTTATTCGGAGAAGACTTTATGCCATATGTGCGTGCGTTGTCCAATGAATACTACCGCGTGCACAACCACATCATGCGTAATACCGAATCGCTTCACGAACTTCGCGAGACGAACAACTCCCTGCTCTCGACAAAAGAAAACGAAACCATGCGTGTCCTTACCATCATGGCGCTTCTCACATTCCCGCTGTCGCTTGTCGTTTCAATTCTCCAGATCGATACCATTCATAACCCCATACGAGGACTGCCGTATGATTTCTGGATAATCCTCGGGACCGTAGTCGTGATCGGAACATGCATGGTCGCGTACTTTAAGCACAAGAAATGGTTTTAAATATGCGATTCCGTTTCCTTGAACGTTTCTTGAATAAAAATACGCCGGACACTCCCCTTTTTCTTTACAATACGCTTGGAAAGGAGAAGCAGGAATTTATTCTGTCAGCCCCGGCGAAGACCGTACGCATGTATAACTGCGGGCCTACGGTGTATGACGTTCAGCATATCGGCAATCTTTCAATGTTCGTCTTTGCCGACATACTTCGTAGAACACTCGAATATAACGGGCTCACTGTAAAGCAGGTAATTAATATAACCGATGTAGGACATCTGACATCCGACGCCGATGAAGGCGAAGATAGGATGACAAAAGGCCTTAAACGCGAAGGAAAAAAACTCACATTAGAAAATATGCGCGAGCTTGGCGAGCGATACACGCAGATATTCTTGGACGACCTGCGCAAGCTCAATATCGACACTTCGCGCATCACGTTCCCGCGCGCGAGCGACTACATCCCGGCACAGATCGCAATGATAACGACGCTTCAAGAGAAAGGATACGCGTACACGACCGGAGACGGCGTCTACTTTGATACCTCGCGCTTCCCTGCCTACGGTGCGCTCGGAGGAGTTAACATTGAAGGCCAGAAAGAGGGCGCACGGGTCGCGATAAAGTCCGAGAAACGCAATGCGGCTGACTTCGCATTGTGGAAACTGGACAGCAAGCTCGGATGGGACAGCCCATGGGGAAAGGGCTTCCCGGGGTGGCATATAGAGTGCTCCGCGATGATACGCGCAATATTGGGTGAGCAAATTGATATACACACGGGAGGCATAGAGCACATCGGGGTGCATCACAACAACGAAATCGCACAGTCAGAGGCGGCAACTGGCAAGAAACCCTTTGTGCGCTTCTGGATGCACCGCGCGCACGTCCAGCTCGAGGGGGCGAAGCTCGCCAAGTCAAAAGGAAACGTCGTGTACTTATCCGAAATCTGCGAACGTGATTTTCATCCTCTTGCCTTGCGCTATCTCTTCCTCGGCGCACACTATCGAACGTCGAGCAATTTCACCTGGGAGGCGCTAGGGGCCGCGCAGACTGCGCTTGGCCGCCTCTTGAGCTTCGCGCGTGAGGAGGGTGGTACCGTCTCCGAAATGCACCGCAGACGCTTCCATGAGCGCCTCAACGACGATCTGGACACGCCAGGCGCACTCGCGCTTTTGTGGGAGATGACGGGCGACGGCTCGCTTTCCCACGCCGATATTTCCGCGACCCTGCGTGATGCCGACCGCGTGCTCGGCATTGGACTCTCGCAACCCTCGGTGCTAGAGATACTTGTGAAAGAAGATATCAAGATTGAAGACTTGCCGCTGGAAGTTGCACTCCTCGTCAACGATCGTGAGAGGGCGCGGGCCGATAAAGAATGGACCCGCTCCGATGAGCTCCGCGAGAAAATTGCCGATGCCGGTTACGATGTCTCGGACACCACAGGAGGTCCTGAGATACGGGAGCGTTAATCTCCCAGTACGAAATTTACGAGCCTGTTCGGCACGACTACTGTCCGCACCACTTTCTTTCCCTCAAGTCGTGATGCAACTGCCTCACGTGCTGTTTTTTCTATCGTTGCATTGTCCGCATCAGACGTTACGTTTGTTTCTCCCCGCGTTTTGCCATTTATCTGTATGGCAATGGTTATTGTCTCGTCTTTGAGTTTTGACGCATCATATTCAGGCCATTTCTCCAAGTGAACAGAACCCTTGTTCCCTATCTCGCGCCAAAGCTCTTCGGCGAGGTGGGGTGCAAAGGGAGCGAGTAATTTCAGAAACGCGGCCCATTGGGGCTTGCCGATAGTCCTGGTCTTTTCTACGGAATTGAGAAGGATCATGAGCGCGCTTACGGCCGTATTGAACTTCAATGCCGCAATGTCCTCCCCCACCTTCTTGATGGTCTTATGTAGGAGTATATCGAGTTCTGGGACATCTCCATCCTGCACAGAGTCGCTCATGCGGCATACTCGCTCTAAGAAGCGTCTGACTCCCACAACTCCGTCGGGATTCCACGGGTAGCTCGAAACCTCGTTATAGGGCCCGATGAACGCGAGGTACATGCGCACGGTGTCCGCGCCGAGCCGCTCGACGACTTCATCCGGATCGATGACGTTCCCGCGCGACTTGCTCATCTTCTGTCCGTCGGGCCCTAGGATAAGTGAACGGTTCATCCGCCGCGTATAGGGTTCCGTATCAGCGACAAGTCCTATGTCGAAAAGCGCTTTGTGCCAGAAACGTGAATACAGGAGATGCATCGTCGTGTGCTCGGCGCCGCCGGAGTATAAATTTATCGGCATCCACTTCCCCATCTTGTCTAGTGAGGCGAATTCCTTTTCATTTTTCGGGTCCGTGTAGCGCAGAAAGTACCATGAAGAATCCACGAAAGTATCGAGTGTATCGGTCTCGCGCTCTGCGCGGCCGCCGCATGAGGGGCATGCGGTTTTTACCCACTGCCTTGCCTTCGCAAGCGGCGATTTACCGCTTCCTTCCGGCAAATAGTCGGCTACATCCGGCAATTCTACGGGCAAGTCAGCGTCAGGTACGGGCACATTCCCGCATTTCTTGCAATGGATTATCGGTATCGGCACGCCCCAGTAGCGCTGGCGAGAGACTATCCAATCACGGAGCTTATATTTGACAACTCGTCTGCCATAGCGGTCTGCTATTTTGGGGATGGCTTCATCGCTCGTTAGGCCGGAGAATTCGCCCGAATCAAAGAGTATGCCCTTGCCGGAGTAGCATTCTTCTCCTTTCGCACGATTCCATGCTACATCTACATCACCGCTGTTTATAAAACTGGATACCTTGTCAGCGTCAAGCCACACTGCATCGTGCAGAGCTTTTTCGCGTTCTGCTACCTCTTCATGAGACCCGTCTTCAAGTTGATACAAGACCGCTTGAAAATGCGCGTTCAGATTTTGCTTCTTCTCGGGATGGAAGAAGCGAGAGTGGATAATTCCGCCGAGCGTGCGGACAAAACGCGGATTAGTGTAGCCCGTCTCTTCTTTTATCTCGCGCAATCCGGCCGTGATTGCATCCTCTCCCTTTTCTATCCCGCCGCACACGAAATACTTCAGATCGCGAAGCTTGTAGTTCAGGCACAGATACTTGTCCTCCGACCAATGTTTGACGATTGCGATGACCGCTTCGCGTTCTGTATACGGAATATCTTCGCGAAACGCGTCCGTTCCTGTTCTGCGAACGATCAGCGGCTCGATAGTTTCGCGAAGCGGGATACCGAATTTCTTCGCAAAAGCAGAGTCCCGTTCATCGTGCGCATCGGCAAACACCGCGCCTGTGCCGTAGTGACCGAGCACGAAATCAGCGACCCACACAGGGATTTTCTCTCCGCTTGCGGGATTAATCGCTTTGACGCCCTTTAATTCGACCCCTGTTTTTTCTTTCTGGTCTGTCTGCCGTTCAAGTTCCGTTTTCTTCTTCGCCTGCTCTATATATTTCTCTACTTCGCGACCATTTGCCAGCGTGCGCATCCACGCTTGTCCTCCGAAGCCTTGCTCGCCCGTCGAAGCCTTGGCGAAGTCGGGGCGAAGGAGGGGGTGTTCTGGCGCCAATACCAGATATGTAGCGCCAAACAGAGTATCTGCCCGCGTAGAGAAGACCGTTATGTGAGGTATTAGCATGCGCAAAACTGTAGGTTCAGTGTCTCCCTTGAAATGAGGTTGCTCGGCGATTACTCTTTGAGTTTGCACTCCGAGTGTTTCGGCAAGGTGCGAAGCCTGTTCTTCACTTATCGCATCGTCGTTCACGTCCTGAAGTTGAACTATGAATGCTGTATTTTCACGGATCTTTTCTCCGTCAAATTCCCACTTAAAACGCTTGTCGAAATTGCGCGGTTTATCCTTGAAATTCCTGTCCACAAATCCTCCTGCAAGTACAAGTCCTTTAATAGGACTCTTCAGTTTCTCAACCACTTTCATGGCTACTACGGCGCCCAGACTAAGCCCGAAAAGTATTGTGTTCTCATCATAATCTGCAGCCGCGAGCGCGGCTGCAACCTGCTCGTCTTCAGAGGGCTCATCAGGATTCGGCAATGCAGGAACAATGACTTCGTGGCCCATTTTCTCAAGCTCACTTTTTAGCCACACCATTTTCGACCCATCAGACCTGCCTTTGAATCCATGCAGGAGCACATATTTGTATTTCTTTCCAAAATCAAGCGCAAAATCAATTTCTGCGCCTTCGCTGCGCCCTATCCAATTTTTCTGCGATTCTTTTATCTCTTTTGGCCAGTCTATCCTTTCCAAGTCCTCAATCAGGCGGTCGGCGTAATCAGTGATCTTGATATTCCATTGAAGCATTTGTTTTTGGACCACTTCTGAATCACAACGCTCACAGAGACCGTTTATTACCTGTTCATTCGCGAGCACCGTCTTGTCTTTCGGGCACCAATTTACCGCCGTTTCCTTCTGATACACGAGCCCGTGCTTGAATAATTGCAGAAAGAGCCATTGCGTCCACTTGTAATAAGCGGGATCGCACGTGATTACTTCTCGGGACCAGTCGAATGATGTTCCCATGGAAACTATCTGCTTCTTCATGTATTCAATATTCCCGTGTGTCCACTCGCGCGGGCTTTGCTTATTCTTGATGGCCGCATTCTCTGCGGGAAGCCCGAAAGCGTCAAAACCGATAGGATATAGGACATTCTTGCCCTGCATGCGCAGCGCGCGCGCCAACATGTCGGGCACGGCGAACGCATACCAATGGCCAACGTGAAGGTTCCCGGACGGGTACGGGAATTCGACAAGAAGATAAAAATTGTCTCTCCCTTCTTTCTTGTCAGGCGTCTTGTAGAGTTCGGATTTCGCCCACTCCTCCTGCCATTTCTTCTCTATTATTTTATGGTCGTATCCGCGCATGAAGAAAACCATAACATAGCCACTAGCCACTAGCCACTAATGGCTACACCCTACTCACTGTTTTTTGAACGGCGGGTAGCGTTCTGGGTCTATAGTGCGTTCGAAGCATGTCTCACCCACCCCATGCTGCCAAGCTTCCGTTTCGAGACCTTTGCCGACCATGCCATCCACGCCGATTGGAACAGCAACGACACGTGCTCTTGAATCTTCACGGGAATCCGCATTGAAATCCGCGCAAAGCTTGAACGAGAGTGCCCCCGTCTTTTCGTAGCGATACGATCCTTCTGTCTGCGGATCGGTCGGCACGGCAAAACCGCTTATCGGATCTTCCAAGTCCGAGAGGGCGAGCGGCAAGCGCTCTTTCTGCTGCCAGTAGTTCACTATCTGGTACTGGAGCATCGTCAGGTCGTTCACTTTCTGGTCGTCGAACCGGAAAAGGCGCATTTGTCCCGGGCTCCCGATGATGAAGAACCCTGCGACGACTGAAACGAGGATGAGGACTCCGGTTCCCCACCCGACCATTTGCGCGCGCTTAGGATATATTGCCCAGTAGCCGCGCAAGTCAGCGAGGAAGTGCAAAAATCCGCCGCCTGCGATTAAGAACACTACAAGAACCTTGAGCCCAAAGCGGGTCGTGAGATCGCCGCCGAGGAATGTATTTATGAGCATGATGAGGTCGATGACGATGGTCGCCCCCGCTACGAAGAGCGTGAGGAAGAGGACCCAGCGGCGTACCCAGATGTCTTTTTTCATCGCATCGCGTTCGATATCGCCGCGTATAAGCCGCATGAGGAACATGAAGACCGGGAACAGCACGATGAGCGACGCGATCTCATAGCGCATGCTGCTCGAATATGGATCGATGTACGTATTGAGCACGTCCGGATACGCGTAGTTTATGTAATCGAACAATAGCGAGACGAGCGAGAATACGCTTACGTAGAGCGCGACCATGGCACCCACCCAGAGGAAGAAGTCTTTCGGGGTCACTTTCGGTTTATCCATATACCGGCAATTATATCATGTAAAAATCACCTGTGTTTGAATTCCACAACCCCATTAGACAGCTTTGCGTCTAACGAGGCAGGCATCCCCTACCCATGCTTAAACTCAATTACGTCTCCATCTTGTACGATGTATTCTCTGCCCTCCGAGCGCAGGAGCCCTTGTTCGCGAGCTTTCGCATATGAGCCCGCTTTAAGCAATTTATCCCATTCTATAACGTCGGCCCTGATGAATTTATCCCGAAAATCAGTATGAATTGCCGCCCCTGCATCCGGCGCGGTCGAACCACGCTTAATTGTCCATGCACGCGTTTCATCCTCTCCGGTCGTGAAGAACGAGATAAGGTCGAGCATGGTATACCCAGCCTTGATAAGGTCGTTCACACCGTCGTCCGAAACGCCGAGTTCGCGCCGGAAGTCGGCGCGCTCATCTTCATGCACGTCCGAGAGCTCGCGCTCCACGCCCGCGTCCACGAAGACCCATGCGGCTTTTGAATCGTCGAGGAATTGTTTAAGTGTCCGCCAGCGCTCTCCATTCTCCGCATCGATGTTCAAGGCGCCGCTTTTGCGATTGAGCACGTAAAGGACCGGATTCCCGGTGAGCAGGTGAAGTGAGCGCACAACTTTCTTTTCTTCTTCATTCAAGGCGACACTGCGGACCGGCTTTCCTGCTTCAAGAGCCGGAATAACTTTCCGGAGTGCATCGCAGAGAGCGAGCATCTCCTTGTCCCCGCCCCGTGCGTCACGCTCCGCGCGCTCAAACGCTTTCGCGGCTGTCTGCAAGTCAGCGAGCACAAGCTCCAGATCGATGACCTCAATGTCATGGAGCGGGTCGACTTCTCCCTGCACGTGATGTATGTCGGGATCCTCGAACAGGCGGACAACCTCGGCTATAGCGTCTGTTTCCCGTATGTGCGAAAGGAACTGATTCCCCAATCCCTCGCCTTCTGAAGCGCCTTTCACGAGCCCCGCGATGTCGACGAATTCGACGGCCGCAGGAACTGTTTTAGCCGAGCGCGACATCTCGCTTAAACGGGTAAGCCGAAGATCAGGCACCGCGACGACTCCTACCGATGGGTCTATCGTGCAGAACGGGTAGTTCTCCGCCGGCACGCACTTCTTCGTGAGTGCATTAAACAGCGTCGATTTCCCGACATTCGGCAGTCCGACAATCCCTATCGATAAAGACATCGGGCTATAATTAGGGAATATCGACAAAAAAGCAAGGTTTTTGGTCATGCGACTACTCTCCGATGAGGCGTGCATTTACAAAAACCGGGGCAAAAAGCTGCTGCAGGGTCATTGCGCCCTCAACGCTCAAATGATTCTCGTCCCTGTATAGCAACATGCCATCTTTCTCCAAAGCGCAGACGCCATTCTTTTCACATAAGACAGTCGCAGGATCAATGATGATGATCCGTGCCTCTGACGCGAGAGTATCTATTGCCGCATCGGCAAGCGCTTGATAGGTTTCATTGTCCTTCGCAATTACCGCATTTAGTCCGGCATCCTGCCCCGTGCGAACAGCGCGATAAAAGGCCGCGCGGGTATCAAAGTCAAATTGTTCAGGAACCTGTTTAATAATGTAGACATTGCGTCCTTCCTGCCCCAACATCCGCACCGTCGCAGCAAGATTCCTCTGGAATGCGCGAGCCGCTTCTTCAGGCGATCTTGATATGCGGTCTGAATCCGTTATCATAGCCGCGCGCAGACCGTCAGGCCCTCCCATGACATAGTAACTCCAGCGCGCTACGAGAAAGATATTTTTAATGTCGTTGTCCCTCACGTATTGAAGTGCTCGCTGATTTTGTTTTTCGCAACTTGCAACCGGCGGCGCTTGCCGGACGCCAAGCACAGGAATGCATCCGCCCCCGTTGAATGCAACGCCTTGCATCCCGTACTTCTGCCCCAGCGCATTTAAGAGCGGGGCGAGCGCGTCAGAATGACTGTCTCCCCAGACAACAAATGCAGGTTTTGCGGAACCGCTCTTATCTCCTAATCCGCACAGTTCACCGTATCGCGATACGTCTCCCGGTATTTTAAAACACGCTCCTCCGCCTTGGTCTTCTTCATTTGCGGTGAGCACAACGGCCTTGGCGGCTGGAGGAATGCCGCTTTCACGGGTAAAGGCGGTGTGTTGAATGAAAAAGCCCGCAAGCGCGAGAATGGACATGGCCGCTAACCCGGCAAGAAAAACCCTTGTCCTTGTTGCGAATAAAATCTTTCGGCGAACCGGTGTTTCAACGAAGCGGTATGAGAGCCATGCTATAAGCACCGAAAGCCCAATGAGCCCGACTATGGGCCATGCGGCGGACGCAGCGGGAAAGAGTGTTCGCGCGAACACAAAGAGCGGCCAATGCCACAGGTAGAGCGAATATGAAATGAGGCCGGTCCACACCAGCGCCGAGTTCGACAAAATAATCCCTGTTTTCGTAGAATAACTCTCGTTGGCTACGATGAGAGCTCCGGCACCCAACGTCGGCGCGAGCGCCGCAAATCCTGGGAATGATGTCGTGTCGGTAAAAAGAAATATCGAGTAGACAAGCGCGCCTGCCCCCGCAAGACCCATAATTTCAGCTAGGACTTTCGACCGTATCTTCACAGCCCACAGGGCGATCAAAATGCCGAGCGCGAGTTCCCACGCGCGGGACAGGAGGAGATAGAATCCGGCCGTTGCGTATGATGTCTGCCAGAAAATCCCGCTCGGTAAGAATGGGACACTGAATCCTGAACCCGGCTGTATATCGACTAGCCAGATATTAGCGAGAAAAGACAGAGCCCCGAGTGTGGCGACGACCGCCAGCAGAAGTCGCCGTCTATTCCATTGCGATACTTCTGCGCGTATTGCATGTCTTTCAGAAAGATTGAAACGAGATAAAAGGCCGCTGCGCCGTACGGCCCACATACAGAGAAGAACAATGATTGGGAAAAGTATGTAGAACTGCTCTTCGACCGAGAGCGACCATGTGTGCAAGAGAGGCGAATATCTCGAAAGCTTGTCGAAATAATTGTCTGTCAGCAAGAATAGAATGTTCGATGCGAACACGCTCTGCGCGATGATGGCATTCCCCAGATGGTGGTAATCCGGAGGATACAAGATCAGAAAATAAGCGGCGACAGAGGTGCATGCCATCACGATGAACAGCGCCGGTATGATACGTCGTACACGACGCTCCCAAAATCCAATCAAAGAGAATGTCCCGGCGTCCAAGTCCCGAAGAATGATGGATGTAATGAGAAAGCCGGATATGACGAAAAAGACATCAACTCCGACAAAGCCGCCATGAACGCCTAGAAGTCGGGCGTGGTAGAGCACGACGGCAATCACGGCAAGACCGCGGAGTCCGTCAATATAGGGACGATAGCGTATGGTGCCCGTGCTGGTGTGGGGCATTTTTCTAATCCCCTGCCTTATCGGAAAATCTTGGTTTTGAATTATTTTCTTTATCGTCCTCATCATCAGATTCCCATTTTTCCAATTCTTCTTTAAACTCATCTACCGAATCGCGTTTACCGATCTGATGCAGGATCATAGCCCGCACTGTCTTCACACTGAAGTAAAAAGCGAACATGAACAATATCGCGAGCGCTTCACGAAGCACAAAAGCGACCGGCGTGATCTGCTCATATCCGTATAGCGCCCATGTCTGGTAAACAGCCATCCCGACACCGGTCGCGATCGCTGTCGCAGTAAGCACGGATTTATTACGAGGATTTATGACCGCGGCTAAACTTACAAGTACTAACGCCCCGAATACTTCAAATGGAAGCTCCGTGCGGAGAGAGTCGCCATAAAAAGGAGCGCCGAAAAGCATCAGCGCCGCACCGCCAAGCATTAATTGCCTGACAAAATCGCCATAATAGTGCGGAACTAATGGCCATATCTCTCTGGTAGGAACATGTCCGCCGCCATCTTCGCCGCCGTTGCCAGAATCGCCATCAGCCATTGCGCAATGGTTCCATATTCCCGGTATTCACGCAACCCCGCCGCTTTACTAGAGCTACGACGCTTTACCGGCAATAGAAAGCAGGACATTCATATCATCATATTTGTCGGCCTTATTCCTGCGCTGTTCTCCACATCGTGTGCATCGGTGGACGATATCATACACGGGAGTCGAGCCCTCCAGGGCGGCGGGTTCCATGAGCCCTCCGCACCCCGCGGCCCGGTCGCCGGGATTCACATCGACATGTTTGCTCCAGAGGCAACGCGGGCAGTGATTCGTGTATCCGCTGCCGACGACCCGCGCCCCGCAATGCTCGCAGACGAAATCTTCCACGCGCCGCTGGAATTTCTTGTCCGGCATCATATGAAGATCAGAGTGTGTCTAAAAATACGAGATGCGAGGCGCGGAGAAAACGGGCTTCGAGACGTATCGAGCATACGGTGAGAAGCCCGTAGAGGCTCCGCAACGAAGTAGCTGGGGTTTTTAGACACACTCTCTACAAGAGGACGACGACCCTGCTTCCCGAGCACTCAAGAATGCCGTTCTCGTTCTGGAACTGCTTCGTTTCGCCGCCCGCAAGCCGCGCCGTGATGGTTCCTCGCTTGAGCGTCGTGACAAGCGGTTCATGGCCCGCGAGTATCGTGAGTTCGCCTTCCGAACCGGGGAATGTCGCCGAAACGACCGGGCCGTCGAAGAACGTCTCTCCCACGCTCGAGACGACAAGATGGAATGTGTGTGCGTCGCTCATGCGATTGCGTGTTCGAAGCGTGTCTATGCGGTCACTTCGTTGATGCCGCCTTTCATGTAGAACGCCTGCTCGTTCAGTTCGTCGTGCGCGCCATCCAATATCTCGCGGAAGCCGCGCACAGTCTCTGAAAGCGGCACATACTTGCCAGCGGCACCCGTGAACACTTCCGCGACCGAGAATGGTTGGGAGAGAAACCTCTGTATTTTACGCGCGCGGTAGACGAGGCGTTTGTCGTCATCGGAAAGCTCCTCGATGCCGAGAATGGCGATGATGTCCTGCAAGTCCTTGTAGCGTTGTAATACGCGGCGCGTTTCGTTCGCCGTCGCGTAATGCTCCTCGCCGACGATCTCCGGCGTAAGTGCTGAAGAACCGGATTCGAGCGGATCAATAGCCGGATAAATTCCGAGAGATGCGAGCGCGCGTGAGAGCACGATGGTGGAATCGAGGTGCGAGAATGTCGTCGCAGGCGCTGGGTCCGTAAGGTCGTCTGCGGGCACATAAATCGCCTGTACGGAGGTAATAGAGCCTTCTTTAGTGGATGTGATTCGCTCTTGTAGGAGGCCCATTTCCTCGGCCAAGGTCGGCTGGTAGCCCACGGCCGACGGCACGCGGCCAAGGAGCGATGACACTTCGGAGCCTGCCTGTACGAACCGGAACACGTTGTCCATAAAGAAAAGCACGTCCTTGCCGCCTTCGTCGCGGAACGCCTCTGCCATCGTGAGGCCGGAGAGCGCCACGCGGGCGCGGGCGCCCGGCACTTCGTTCATCTGGCCGAATACGAGCGCCGTCTTCTCGAGCACGCCCGAATCCTTCATTTCGTGGTAGAGGTCGTTGCCTTCGCGCACGCGCTCGCCCACGCCCGCGAAGACAGAATAGCCGCCGTGCTCGCTTGCGACGTTGTGGATGAGTTCCTGGATGAGGACGGTTTTCCCCACGCCCGCGCCGCCGAAGAGGCCGACTTTGCCGCCTTTGATGAACGGCGTCATGAGGTCGATGGCTTTAATGCCCGTCTCGAATACTTCCGCTTTCGTGCTCTGGCGGGTGAAATGCGGCGGGTCCTGATGGATGGGCAGGCGCGCGACATTCTTGTCCATCGCTTCCTTGCCGTCGATGGGCTCGCCCACGACATTGAACATCCTGCCGAGAACCGCTTCTCCCACGGGAACGGAAATGGGCTTGCCCGTGTCCATCGCCTCCGCCTCGCGTGCAAGTCCCGCGGTATCGCTCATTGCGATACAACGGGCGCGATTAAGTCCCAGATGCTGAACGACTTCGAGGACGAGCGTCGTGCCCTTGTGCTTGACCTTGAGCGCATGCTTGATCGCCGGAAGGCCTTCATCGAAACGCACGTCTACGACGGGGCCGATGACTTGAACTACAGTTCCTGTACTCATACGTTGAAGAGATTATACCCGCTTTCAAAAAAATTTCTAGCTGATAAAAAAAGCGGCTTCGGAAGTTTATCTAGTTCGAACCATTGCCATACTTCTTCAAATTTATCCGGTTCCATTAGGCGCGGTTCGCCTGATTTCCAGTCCGCGACAAGATTTAAGGTGATGTAATGCTTCCCATCGGGGAAAATGTCATTCGATACGTTCCCTAAATGCAAGTTCTCTATTTCTATCCCTGCTTCTTCCCGTACCTCGCGCAGTGCGCATTCCTCCCATGATTCCCCCATCTCCAAATGACCTCCGAGCGCGCACCATGTTCCTGCTCCATGCTTGCTCTTCCGCTTCCCTATCAAGACCTTGCCGTTTTTGCGGACATACACTCCGATACCGACTCCCGGCCTCTCCTGTTTCATATCGCTAACGCATCGCTTCGATGCCGCTAGTAATTTCAGAGACTTCGCGAGTGATCGCGGCTTGGCGTACTTTGTTAAAGGTGCGCGTGAGCGTCTTCGACATGTCCCGCGCCTTGTCGGTCGCATTCTTCATAGCGACCATGCGAGCGGAGTGCTCGGATGCTTTCGATTCAAGAAGCGCATGAAAAACGGCGATGTTGAGAAGTTTCGGCAGAAGAAGAGCGAGCACGCTTCCGGCATCCGGTTCGATGGTGTAGGCCTTCGGCGCAGGGACACGTTCCATGGCCGAAAGCGGCGCATACTTCCCGCGCGCCGGGCGTATGTTCGCGACCATCTGCTCCATCATCGCCGCGGTGATGGGAACTATCTGCCGCGTAGTCGGCTGCTGTTCGAACGTCGAGAGGAAGTTGGTATAGATGACGGTGCAATTCCCGATCTCTCCTGCCGCGTGCCGCTCAAGCACTTTGTCGGTCACTGTGCGCATCTCTTCCTCCGAAACGCCGTCGCTCATGTTCTCGTGCTTGATGCGCACGTCATACCCGCGCGATGCGAAATAATCACCGCCTCGGCGGCCGATAGCGATGACGATGATGTCTTTTTTCTCAAGATCGCAGCGCAATATTTCTTGCTCGGCCAATCGCACCACGCCGCTATTCAAGGAACCGGCGAGTCCCTTGTCGCTCGTGACGATGACGAAGCACGTCTTCCCTTCCCGCTCCTGCATGAGCGCGTTGCTGCGCACGTCGGTCGTTCCAGAGATGCGCTCAAGGACGGAGAGAGCGGTCGCGGCGTACATGCGGCCGGAAAGCGCGCGTTCCTGCGATTTGCGCATCTTCACCGCGGAGACCGCCTCCATCGCGTGCGTGACGGTCGAGGTCTTCTTGACCGACAAAATCTTCAGTTTGATGTTCTTGAGAGAGGCCATGTTAGAGATTCTTACGAGCTGAGCGAGTTAGAAACTCTTACATCCTGAGCGAAGTCGAAGGACTATTTCGCCGCGTTGAACAACTCAGGATGCGCGAGGCGGAATTCTTCCAGCGCTTTGTTAAGGGTCTTCTTCATGTTTTCCGAGACCACACCTGTCTTCTTTATCTCGGCGAGCGCCTTGCCATACTGACCGTCTAGGAAAGATACGAGCTGTTTCTCGACATCGGGCACTTTCGAAACCGCCACGTCGGCGAAGAATGTATGCCCTGCGGCGTAGAGGACGGCGACCTGCATCTCAAGCGGCAGAGGCGCTCCGTTCTTCTGCTTCAGGACCTCAACCATGCGCAGACCGGATTCAATGCGCTGCGCCGTCACCTTGTCGAGATCCTGCGCGAACTGCATGAACGCTTCGAGTTCGCGGAATTGCGCGAGCTCGAGCTTGAGGCCGCCTGCGACCGATTTCATCGCCTTCGTCTGGGCGCTCGAACCGACGCGCGACACCGAGATGCCGACGTCTATAGCGGGACGCACGCCCTTGTTGAAGAGTTCCGCCATGAGGAATATCTGACCGTCGGTGATGGAAATGACGTTGGTCGGGATGTAGGCGGACACGTCGCCTTCCTGCGTCTCGATGATGGGGAGCGCCGTGATGCTTCCGCCGCCTTTCTCTTCAGAGAGGCGCGCCGCGCGCTCAAGGAGACGCGAGTGCAAATAGAAAATGTCGCCCGGGTAGGCCTCGCGTCCAGGCGGACGCCGGAGGAGGAGCGAGAGCTGGCGATAAGCGGTCGCCTGTTTCGAGAGGTCATCGTAGATAATGAGGACGTCACGTCCCTGATCCATGAAATACTCACCCATCGCCACTCCCGAAAACGGTGCCAGGAACTGAAGCGCCGCCGGAGCCGACGCCGGAGCGTCCACGATGATGGTGTACCCCATCGCCCCCGCCTCCGTAAGCTGGGCGACGATGCGGGCCGTCTTCGATTCCTTCTGGCCGATGGCGACGTAGATGCAGATGGGACGCGTGCCTTCCGGCTCGTTGCGCTGGTTGATGATGGTGTCGATCGCGATAGTGGTCTTCCCCGTCGAGCGGTCGCCGATCAAGAGCTCGCGCTGGCCGCGGCCGATCGGGATCATCGAGTCGATGGCCTTGATGCCCGTCTGAAGCGGGACGGAAACCGATCTGCGGTCGATGACGCCGGATGCCTCACGCTCGACCGGCATCATGGTCATATTTGAAAAAGGGCCTTTGCCGTCAACTGGTTCTCCGAGAGCGTTCACGACTCTCCCGAGGAGTTCCTCGCCGGAGGGAACGGAAAGGATGCGCCCGCTTGATTTCACTGTCATCCCTTCAGCAACGCGCGCGGAATCTCCGAGTACGATCGCGCGCACGCCGTCTTCTTCAAGGTTTAAAACAAGACCGTAGAGAGAACCGCTTACGTCCATCGCCTTCGAGAGCGTCTTCTGCGCCGTTTCTTCAAATTGGACGATCTCGCTCATTACTGCCTTCGAGAGCCCGTCGATGGCGACGACGCCGTCGCCCACGGCAGTGACGCGCCCGACATGGATGGCCTCCGCTTTTGGCGCGAAGTGCTCTATCTCTTTTATTATCTTCTCTACGATCGGATTCTGCATGTTAGTTTTTCTTACGAGCGGAGCGAGTTAGGAATAACTTACACCCAGCACTTTCTAAGATCAGATTCTGCTTCATAATATTTGGAGAGTTTGTAGTGGATTTTACTTACTTTCAATAAAAAGACAAAGAAAGTGCTGGGTCATGGGAAATATATTCGCTGCGCTTATTATTTTCCTATGACGTTCTCGTACAGGGAAAGTAAGTGCTTCTTGTAGCTTGCATCGACGAGAGTACCACGGCCTTCCAGACGCCAACCGCCGATCAGATGTTCATCGACGGCGGTCTTCACGTCAGACGCTTCCACGCGCAGTTCGGATACGAGTTTCTTGACGCTTTGCTTTGCCGCCCTTGTGTCTTTCAGGCGAGCGACCGAGAGCGTTATATCAGTGCGCTTCGCTTCGCGCAGAGCGATGCGCGTGAACGCGCGTCCGACCCGCGGCAGGAGCGCGATGCGTCCGTGCCTCACGAGAAGCGCATGGAGCGACGCGATTGCCTTTTTGGGCGCAGTTCCCCTTTGTATCGTCTGCCAGAGTGCTTGTGCGTACGCTTCTGCGGTCATATAGATTATGCGGATTTGCTATTGAGTATTTTCTCTGCCGCTAGCATCGCTGCGCGCGTGATCTCGCGCTCGCTCTCAAGGAGCGCTTGGCGCTTCGCTTCTTCGGCGCGCGCCTCTGCATCGCTCACTATTGCGTCGGCGCGGCCTTCCGCGGCCTTCACGATCTCGAGGCCTTTGCTCTGCGCCTTGGTGCGCGCGTTCGCGACTAGGCCTTCGGCCTCGCGCGCGGCAGTGCCTACCATTCTATCGCCTTCCGCTTTCGCCTCCGCGAGACGCTGCGCCGCGAGTTCCGCCGTGCGGACTCCCTCGGCGATTTTCTCGCGCCGTTCATCGATGATCTTGAGGAGCGGCCCGTAGAGGAACTTCCACAAGACGAAAAGGAGCAGGCCGAAGTTGACTCCCTGTATCAAGAGAAGCTTCCAATCTATCCCGAATGCCGCGAAAAACTCACTCATGCGTGTGCCCTATACGAACTTTATAATGAATGAAACGACGAGCGCCAAGATGCCCAAGGCCTCCGTGAACACGATCGCGAGGATCATGTTGGAGACGATCTTGCCCGATGCGTCCGGATTGCGTCCGATAGCATCCATAGCGCGTCCGCCGATGAGACCGATGCCGATGCCGGGACCGAGCACGCCCAATCCTGCGGCAATGCCCATACCGATCAACCGTGCCGAATCAACGTCCATACGTATGTTTTTTTAGATTAATAAAAAATGATAAACAACGGCTTCACTCTATCACAGAGCCGCACGGATGCCACGCCTTGAATGCGGCTAGTGGCTCCCGTGCGGTTCGGCGATGGCGAGTTTGATGAAGAAGAGCGTGAGAAGCGCAAAGACCGCCGCCTGCACGACGCCTATGAAGAGCTCGAAGCTCATGAGAGGCACCGGGAGCACATACGGAACGAAGAACGCGGCGACGGCAAGCAGGACTTCGCCCGCGAAAATGTTGCCGAATAGACGGAACGAGAACGAAACGAAGCGCGACAATTCGCTCACGAGTTCGATGATGCCGACGACGAAATTCAGAGGCGACGAGAAATTGAGGAACTTCCCCGCGTAGCGGAAGAACCCGACGGCGACGATGCCTGCGATCTCGATAGTAAAAACGGCGATGATAGCGAGTGCGAGCGTGACGTTGAGGTCAGTGTTGACGCTCCTAAAGAGCGGGAGAAATTCATCCCCGTGGAAAATGCCGATCGAGCCGATGCCCGGCGTGAACTCGAGCAGGTTCGAGACCGCGATGAAGAGGAAGATGGTCATGAGGAGCGGGAACATGCGCCGCGCCCATGTCCTGCTTTCCAAGGTTTCCGTGATGTAATCGTATACGAATGAGACGAGCATCTCGAGGAACGTCTGGAGCTTGCCGGGCGTCAATTGGAGTTTTCGCCCGACAAGGAGCGCGATGCTGATGAGGAGCGCGATGACGATCCAGCTCGTGAGGAGGGTGTTGGTGAGCGGGATTCCCCAGAGTTGGCCCAGCTGTTCAGGAGCGAGGAGGACGTGAATGCCGCTTTCTTTCATGGCGGCAGTTTAGCACAAAATACGGCGTGATTTCCAGTCGGATGGGGTTAAAGCGACGCGATCCATCTTCGCATCGTCGTCGCCACTCTCTGCTCCGAATCAGCGAAACTGTGCGGGGCGCCGGGGATGATGCGGATATCGGATTTTCTCGCCTGCACGTGCATCTTGAACCACTCCGCGATTCCTTCGGCCGGCCGGTCGCCGTATTCATCTTTTTCGCCAAGGAGAACGAGGAGCGGCACCTTCACCGTTTTCAAAATGCGCGGATTTTTCTTAGGTTGTGCGTATGAAAAAATCTCTTCGACACTATCGGGCGTGCTCAAACTTAAAAATCTCTGTGCGTCAAATTCCTGGTACCAGATATGTGCCGGCAACATTTCATGCTTTTTTCCTCCTCGCACAAGAGCGCGCGCGACTATAGTCGCGCGCGCCACCCGGCGCTTCCCTTGAAGCATGATGTGTGTCGAGTAATCGCTTATAGGTGCAAGCAGGATGATCCCCTTCACTCCTCGACCCCCCTTCTTACTCGCCCAATATATGGATTTCTGGCATCCGGTCGAATGTCCGGCAAGGTATATATTTTTCACACCTGCTCTGCGGACAAAATCTATTGCTCCTTGAATGTCATCGACAGAATCTGTAAATATTTCATGAGCTGTACCGACTGATATTGATTTCGACGTGTTGCCAATTCTTCTTTTCACGCTATTGATTGTTCCAAATCCACGATTATTGAAGGTGATGACCGCGGTATCCGTATCTGCCAGATGGTCAACAATCCCAAGCTGGCTGAAAGCGGAACTGCCGAGGCCGTGCACCCACACAATCGCCCTCTTCGGCCGTCGGGGCCCGAACCACAGTCCGTTCAAAACGAATTTCTTCGGTGTGATTACCTCAATGACGCCGCACGCTTTCATCGTTCAAGTATAGCAATAACTACTTCTTCAATGCGAGCGTGGCCATGCCGACCCGAGCGACCAGCTCCGTTTGACTTCTCGGCATCGTGCGTATATCTACGTACCCGACGACGCGTATCGTGATGTCCTTGCAGACGCCGAGCACGGCTGCCGGATTTATTATCCTGCCGCCGACGCGCTTCGACACGTCCGAGTCGAACAAAATATCTATCTGGTCCCGCTTTCGCGAATGCATCGAGTCCGCGATGACCCGGTATCCGATGAAAGGTTCCGCAGCGGAGAAACCGCACGCGCGCGTTGACGTTGCGGCGCTCTGCTCGATCTTTATGACGGTGCCGAACGGCAGTTCGTCGGCGAGATCTACGGAACGCGCCGCCACGATATCCGGATTCGCATATGCCCCGCTTGCCGTCATGTGCGGATTCCCGTCGGTTTGTTCCGGTACGGCGTTATATCCCGTTATCATCACGATGTGTTCCTGCGGCACAGAAGCCGCAAGTGCTGTTTGAATGGATTGTCCAAAAGTGCCTGTCTGGCTGGCTCCGGACAAAAGAAAAAAGCCCATCAAGGCCGTTGTAATCGCTGTATTCATGGTTTGCAGGAGCATTATCTCCTACACACGCAATATTAGCACATCACGACCTGATTGTCAATACCTTGCATAGCCAAAATATGGCTCTGTTGAGCCCCATAATCGTCCCTTTATTGACCTGTGGTTGCGGTCCACGTTCTATCTTGCCCTGAAATTCAAGGTCCTCAAGTGCCGTGCTGCCAGCTCTCGAGGTATTTTTTCTGCTCGGGAGTCAAAATATCTATAGAATTGCCCATCGAGGCCAGCTTTACCTCCGCTATCATGTTCTCTGTCTCTACCGGAATGTCGTAAACGGCCGGTTTGAGCTGTTCTTTCTGCTTTGCGAGCCACTCGCATCCCAAGGCCTGC
>Ga0209541_10000559_pt1 | contig 73187 bp, 99 predicted proteins | sample RifCSPlowO2_01_FD_184027 | JGI IMG/M metagenome (GOLD analysis project Ga0209541, IMG submission 184027) | Groundwater microbial communities from Rifle, Colorado - Rifle CSP2_plank lowO2_0.1 (SPAdes) (version 2) | ecosystem: Environmental > Aquatic > Deep subsurface > Groundwater | place...
ACTTCAGGCCCCACACTAGTTTGTCTGAACTAACCCCCGCTAAAAAATATTTTGAGGAAATATTTTAGGGGGTGACATATGTCACTTTATCACACATTATATTCTGCATGAAAACCTTTTTAAATTTGCATTAAACAGATAGTGATGATGTACAACCCGCAAGAAGTGGAAAAAGAGATACTAAATTTCTGGGAAAAACACAAGGTGTTTGAGAAGCTCAGGAAGAAGAATAATGGCAATAAACGCTTTTCCTTTATAGACGGCCCAATAACTGCAAATAATCCGATGGGAGTGCATCATGCATGGGGCAGGACTTACAAGGATATATTCCAGAGATTCAAGGCAATGCAAGGTTTTGACCAGCGGTATCAGAATGGTTTTGACTGTCAAGGCCTCTGGGTGGAAGTTGAAGTAGAAAAAGATCTGGGTTTAAATTCCAAAAAAGAGATTGAAGAGTACGGCCTGGAAAAATTCTCGAAAGCATGCAGAAAAAGAGTTGAAAAATATTCTAAAATTCAGACAGAACAATCAATAAAACTAGGCCAGTGGATGGACTGGAATAATTCTTATTACACAATGGATGATTACAATATAGAGCATATCTGGCATTTCTTGAAAGAGTGTCATAATAAAGGCTGGTTGTATAAGGGAACAAAAGTCATGCCTTGGTGCTTGCGCTGCGGGACTTCTCTAGCCCAGCACGAACTAGTAGATACTTACGAAGAAAAAACACATGAGGCTGTTTATTTTAAAGTTCCGATAAAGAATACAAAGAATCAATACTTATTAATATGGAGTACAACTAGTTGGACTTTTTGTGCTAATGTAGCAGCAGCTGTCAACCCAGGATTAATGTATGTGAAAGCAGAGCAATCCGGGAGTATTTATTATCTCGCAGAAAAAGTTGCGGAAAAAGTTCTTGGTGGCAATTACAAAATCCTGGAAAGAATAAAAGGAAATAAATTAATTGGCTTGGAATATACAGGGCCTTTTGATTACCTTCCTGTTGTAAAAAATATAAAGCATAAAGTGGTTGCATGGAAAGAAGTTGGCGACGATGAGGGAACAGGAATAGTTCATATAGCTCCGGGGTGTGGAGCAGAAGATAATGAATTGGCAAAAAAAGAAAACCTCCCAGAAATCTCTCCAATAGATGAAAATGGGGACTATATGGAAGGTTTCGATTGGCTCACAGGAAAAAATGTCAAGAAAATTCACAAGTTGGTTGTTGAAGATCTTGAGAAAAATAATTTTTTATACAAGACTGAAAATTATAGGCATCGCTATCCTCATTGTTGGAGGTGCAAAGAAGAATTGGTTTTTCGTTTGGTTTCTGAATGGTTCATTTCCTCGGATGAGATAAGGTCCTCGATGAAGAGAAATGCAAAGGAAGTCTTCTGGCAGCCCGAGCATGGAGGGAAATTAATGCAGGACTGGCTGGATAATATGCAGGATTGGAATATTTCAAGAAGAAGGTATTGGGGCCTGCCCTTGCCGTTTTACGAATGTAGTTGCGGTCACACAGAAATTATTGGCTCTAAAGAAGAGTTAAAAAAACTTTCAGCAGATCCCAAAAAGGTTGATTCTCTTCCAGAATTACACAAGCCTTGGGTAGATGAAATCAAGATAAATTGTCCAAAATGCAAAAGAGAGGTTTCCAGAATTTTAGACGTTGGTGATTGCTGGCTAGATGCTGGGATAGTTCCATTCTCGACGCTAAACTATTTGCAAGATAAAAAATATTGGGGGAGATGGTTTCCAGCGCACTTCGTAACAGAGATGAGGGAGCAGATAAGGTTGTGGTTTTACTCCATGCTGTTTATGTCCACCACATTGAAAAATATCTCTCCATACAAATCTGTTTTCCTGTATGAAAAAGTTCATGATGAAAAAGGGAAGCCAATGCACAAGTCAGCTGGAAACGCAATCTGGTTTGATGATGCTGTTGAAAAGATGGGGGCAGATGTAATGCGCTGGCTTTATTCGTTTCAAAATCCTTCTGTCAACCTGAATTTTGGATATGGGGTAGCAAGGGAAGCTAAAAGAGATTTGGATGTTATCTGGAATCTCGGAAACTATGTAAAACTTTATTCAAAGCATCAAAAAGAAGAAGCAAATGATGTAGCCTCCCTTTGGATTATTTCAAAAAGGGAATCTGCAAAAGAAAATGTAACAAAGTATCTGGAAAAATTACAGCCACAACAGGCAATACAGGAGATAAAGCAGTTCCTAATAGATGATTTGTCAAGGACCTACGGGCAATTAATCAGGGAGGAATTAGAAGATAAAAAGGTTCAGGCAGTTCTACATAATTCATTCTTGGAAGGGATAAAATTATTGGCGCCTTTCCTTCCATTCATTGCAGAAAAATTATATCAAAACTTAGGCGGGAAAAAGGGGTCTATATTTTTAGAAGACTGGCCGGAACCAAATAAAAAACTAATAAACAAGGACTTAGAAGTCTATATGAAAGCTGTTAAAGAAATAGTCCAGGAAGTTTTAGCTCAGAGAGACAAAGCGAAAATTGGAGTAAGATGGCCATTACCGAATGTATTAATCAGTAACGAGAATCCAAAGCCTTTAGAGCAGTTTAAGGATGTTATAAAAAGGCAGACTAATGTAAAGCAAGTAACATTCAAAACAGGAAAAAATTCTGTTGACCTCGATACAAAAATGACAGAGGAACTTGAAGAGGAAGGATATTTCCGGGAATTAACAAGAAGAATTCAGGAATTAAGAAAAAAGGCAAAGCTGAAAAAAGAAGACAAGATAAGATTATACGTCGCAACAAAAGGGGATTTCTTAAAAAAATTCAAAGAGGAGTTGATGGAAAAGGTTAATGCAGCTACGATACAAATTGAAAACAAATTAGAAAAGAAGCACAAATATTATTCAAAAGAAAAAATAAAAGAAGAAGAATTTGAGATAGGCTTTTAATCGATTATCCTATTGTCTCTCCATTCATTATGGTATAGGGGGTCATCACTGCTTATTGTACTTATGCTAGCAACTTGCTCTATTTTATGACCCCACCTCACCAAAGTTCCGTTAATGTCCCTTGGGAATAAAAAATATTTCCTAACTATTCTTGTGGTGCCGCTCGGATAGAGGTAACGGCCACCTCCCCCGTCGTAAACATATCTATTTTTTTCTCCATGAATTTCCAAAACTTTTGTTAAAAGATTCATTTTGCCCTACAACATACCAAATTAATCACTCGAAAATTTAATCATAGCATTTATAAACCTTTCTTCCTTTATAAATAAAATTTGGAAGTGAAATAATGGCTAAAGCTAAAAAAGAGATCAAAATTGTCAACATTGTCTGCTCTGCTTCTCTTGGCCAAGATATTCCGTTGATAAAGCTTGCAGAAACATTGCCAAATACAGAATACAATCCAGAGCAATTCCCAGGATTAGTAATGCGCATTCGTGAGCCAAGAACCTCAGCCTTAATTTTCAGCTCGGGAAAGATTGTTTCTACTGGCGCAAAATCAATGAAGAAAGTAAAGGAATCTGTAAGGGCAATAATTAAGAATCTGGCAAGAATAAAAATAAGAATAAAGGCAGTGCCTAAAGTAAATGTGCAGAACATGGTTGCAGCAGGCTCGATTGGCATGGACTTAAATTTAAATTCGCTGGCAATGGAATTAGAAAACACAGAATATGAGCCAGAGCAATTCCCGGGGTTGGTTTATAAACTGCCAGGGACAAGAGCAACTTTCTTATTGTTCAGCAACGGAAAGATTGTATGCACAGGAACCCGCTCAGAAACAAAGCTGAATGAAGCAGTGGATAAATTAATCAAGGTTTTAAAGAAGCTGAAAAAATAAACAGACTATAAGATTTATATACATATTGTATTTCGAATTTAAGGGGGTGTAAATTGGAAACTTCTGACCAGCTAGAAAGGTTTCGCGATTTTTTTGAATCTTATAAAGAGAGGATACATGAAGAGATAGCTAAAGGAGGAAAGTCAGTGTTGTTTGATTTTAATGAGCTTTTAACCCATGATCCAGAGCTTGCAGATCTGCTATTGGAAGACCCGGAAAATCTCTTAAAGGCAGCAGAAATTTCATTGGATAACTTAGATTTGCCTTCTGATATCTTGAAAGTTCGTTTTAATAACCTCCCTTTAGTAAACAAATTAAGGATTAGGGATATAAGGTCTGTTCATCTTGATAAATTTATCGCTGTCGAAGGATTAGTAAGGCAGACTTCAGATGTCCGTCCTCAAGTAACCTCGGCAAAATTTGAATGCCCTTCTTGCGGCAATACTATGTTGCTGTTGCAGATAGATACACAATTCCGCGAGCCATCTAGATGCTCTTGCGGAAGAAGGGGAAAATTCCGTCTTATACACAAAGACTTGATAGATGCCCAAAGGGTTGTTCTGGAAGAATCTCCGGAAACATTGGAAGGTGGAGAGCAGCCTAAAAGATTGGCTATTTTTCTGAAAGGGGATTTAGTCGAGCCAAAGATGGAGAGAAGGACTGCGCCAGGCACAAGGGTAAAGATAACCGGAGTTGTAAAAGAGGTTGCAATGCCTCTAAGGACAGGCGGCCATTCTACAAGGTACGATCTGGTAATGGAATCAAATTACATCGAGCCGATAGAAGAGACATTTGAAGAAATAAATATCACAAAAAAGGAGGAAGAGGAAATCCTGGAATTATCAAAAGATCCGAGGATATATCAAAGGCTTGTTGCTTCAGTAGCCCCTTCAATATATGGCCATGAAGATATTAAAGCTGCTTTAATCCTGCAGTTAATGGGAGGGGTTCAAAAGATTCATGAGGACGGTACTAAAAGAAGGGGGGACATGCATGTTTTACTGATTGGTGATCCAGGAGTATCAAAGTCTCAGCTATTGCAGTTTATCTCAAAAATAGCGCCTAAAGCAAGATTAGTTTCTGGGAAAGGAGCATCATCCGCAGGGTTGACTGCGACTGTAGTGAAAGATGAGTTCTTGCGTGGGTGGGCATTGGAAGCAGGAGCCTTTGTTTTGGCAAATGGAGGTTTTGCCATAATAGATGAGATGGATAAGATAAATCAAGAAGATACGTCTGCGCTGCATCAGGCACTTGAGCAGCAGATAATTACAATTGCAAAAGCAAATATCCAAGCGACATTAAAAGCCCAAACAACACTGCTCGCAGCGGCAAATCCAAAGCTAGGGAGGTTTGATCCATATTTGCCAATTGCATCCCAGATAAATATGCCCTCAACTTTAATAAACAGGTTTGATTTAATTTTTCCAATTCGTGATATTCCTTCAAGAGAGTTTGATACAAAGGTTGCTACGCATGTCTTAATGCTGCAGCAAAAACCAGAGGATCTTAAAGCAGAATTTTCTCCTGAGTTTTTAAAAAAATACATCTCTTATGCAAGACAGAAAATAAAGCCAATGCTGACAAAAGAAGCAGTAGAAGAGATAAAAGATTTTTATGTAAATCTAAGGAACATGCCGTCTTTAAGCGAGGAGGGTTTGAGGCCAATTCCAATCTCAGCCCGCCAGTTAGAAGCATTAGTTAGATTAGCAGAGGGGTCAGCCCGCGTCAGACTATCAAAAAAGGTGGCAAAAAAAGATGCGCAAATGGCAATTGAAACGCTAAAGAGATGCTTGATGCAAGTTGGCTTCGATCCAGAGTCAGGGCAGCTGGATATAGACCGGATCTCAACCGGTATTCCCACTTCGCAGCGCAGCAAAATTGTAAAAATACAGGCATTAATTAACGAGCTGACCAAAAAAGTTGGAAAGAGGATTCCTATAGACGATATTATAATGGAAGCATCAGAGCAGGGCATAAGTGAAGAGCAGGTTAACGAAGCATTGGAATTGCTAAAAAGAGATGGTACAATCTACCAACCGCAGCCGAATATCATAGAGAAGATATAAAAGTAAAGAATAAAAATAGAAAATAAAAGTAAAAAGAAAAAAATGGAAATCCAGCAAAGACAAGTTGCATATAAATTTCCAATCAATGCGCTCTTGAGTAATCAGTATGTCGAGCAAGAGGGATGGAATCCAAACTACCTCCAAATAGATAACAAGCAGGTTTCAAGGGTGAATTTAATTGCGATAGTTATAGACAAGCAAGTCTCTGGCTCTTTAGCAACCCTGGTATTAGATGATTCTACAGGCATAATACAGGCAAGATTATTCAACGAGGATGTTAAAAAAGTTGCAGGCATAAATATAGGCGACACAGTATTGATAATTGCCAGGCCAAGAGTGTTCAATGATCAGAAATTTCTCGCCATAGAGATCGCAAGAAAAGTTAATCCGGTTTGGACAATGGTCAGGAAACTAGAGCTGCAAAAAAAATTTGATATAACTGCGCCGTCAGATCAGCATAACCAGCACAATGATACTAAGCAAGCGCAAGATCTCAAGCAGCGAAATCAGTATAATGAAAAGTTTTTGGGACTTATAAAAGAAAATGATGATGGAAGTGGAGCGGATATAGATAAAATAATCTCCCTTTCAGGCCTAAAAGAGGGAGAGGCCCAGGAAATAATAGTGGAATTAATCAAGTTGGGGGAGGTCTACGAGCCCAGGCCGAATAAAATTAAGATACTTGGATAATTTTAAAAACCCGAATTTCTATCCTCAATTGTTATAAACTTTTGAAATGGAAAGCTATGAAAAGATGTTGGAACATGGAATGAAGAACCTTCCTAATACCTCTATTGAAAAAGGAAGATTTGAGATGCCTAAGGTTCAAGGCCATATAGAAGGCAATAAGACAATAATTAATAATTTTTTGCAGATCGCAGACCAGCTAAGAAGGAAACCAGAGCACATATTAAAATTCCTGCAAAGAGAGTTGGCAACCCCAGGTATTGTGAAGGAAGGCAGGTTAACTCTGGGTAGGAAAATAGGCTCGGTGCAAATAAATGAGAAGGTAGAAAAGTATGCGAAAATTTTCGTGATATGCAGAGAATGCGGCAAACCAGACACCCAATTAATTAAAGAGGGTCCAATACAAATGATAAAATGTACTGTATGCGGAGCGAGGCATCCTGCAAGGTAAATATGGGATTAAAAGAATTAAAAGATGAATATGAGAAACTCAGTAAGAAATATTCCTTGCCAAAATTCGAGCAGCTGGATGAAGAATTCGAGATAAGGGCGATTGAGCTCGACAAGTCAGGGATTTTAATAAAGGCAATCTTGCGCGGGATTACAAACAAGCTGAATATTTTTATGAGCTATCTTGAGCCAATTATCACAGCCCCCCCGCAAAATATCCATTCCCTTATTGAAGTAAGAAACCTCTCTGATGCGGACAGGAGCAGGGTCTTTGAATTCTACAAGGAAATTTCTGTGTTGCTGCATGAAAATCTGGCAGTGGAGCTGAAATCAGAAAGAGAGATAGCACAACAGATAAAAAAGGTCTGGAAGCTCTGGCCTAAAATAAAAGGGGAAGAAATAAATCTCCTTGATAAAACAACACTTGCTTGGAAGAAAAAGGAGGAAAGCCCGATAGTGAAGGCAGAATATTCTGGGTGACGAGAAGGATGATAATAATTAAAGTACATAAAGGAGAAAAAAGGAATATTGTCTCTATCTGCGACGAAAACTTGATCGGCAAAAAATTCGAAGATAAATCTTTTCAGCTTGATGTCTCAGAATCTTTTTACAAAGGTCAGCCTCTCTCTGAAGAAGAAATATTAGGGGTTGTAAGAAATGCGGATTCATTAAACATTGTCGGCAAGGATTCTATCAGATTCGCGCTGAAAAACAGATTAATTGATGAGCCGAATATTATCAAGATTAAAAAAATATCGCATGCAATAGCAATACTGAAATGAATAAAGAAATGAATAAATTTTGCCCGCAGTGCGGAAAGCTCGAATCCAAAAGCCAGCCGCTAGTTAAAGGGCTCTGCAGAAGCTGCTTCCTAAAAAATAATCCGATTTTAGAAGGATACAAAGAATTAAAAGTGGTGATATGTCCAAGTTGCAGTTCTTATCTTCATCAGAATAAATGGCATCCTAAATTTTCTGCAAATGATGAAATAAATCTAAAAAAAATAATTAGCAAGGTACTTCCTGAGAAACTTAAATTGCAGCAGGGAGCAAGAATAAACAGCGTAAGTGCCGTCATCGAAAATAGCGAGAATAAAAATGAAAAGAATATAGGCATCCAGTTAACCCTCAGCGGAACAATCTACAATATAAATTCAACAGAGAAATATCCTTTAGAAATAATTAGGGAGAGGTCTATTTGTAATCTGTGCAAAAAGAAAAGTTCGTCTTATTACGAGGCTAAAATTCAGCTAAGGCCCAAGAATGAAAAGGTTTTAAGATTAGTCAAAGACTACCTAAGCAGAGAAAATAAAACTCTCATTACAAAAGAAGAGGAGAAGGAGTTTGGATATGATCTATATCTGACTAATAAAAAAGACATCTCTAAAATAATTTCAGAGGTTAAAAAAAATTTCAGCATCGATGTGAAAATTTCAAGAACGCTATATGGAAGGAAAGGCGGGGAAGATGTTTTTAGAACGACTGCATTGTTAAGATTAAAGGAATAGTTTTATATAAAGAGTATTCCGAAAAAATATCATGTCAAAGAAAAAAGAACTGCAAAAATTGCAGGAAGAGTTGGAAACAGAAGTTAGCAGAGTAAAACTGCCTCGCAATAATCAATCATTTGGAATTGTAGATCAAAGATTAGGTGCATCAAGGATGAAAGTTCGTTGCCTCGACGAGAAGACAAGAGTTTGTAGGATTCCTGGGAGATTAAAAAGAAAATTATGGGTAAGGGAAGGCGACCTAGTCCTAGTTGAGCCATGGGAATTGGGTGGGGATGATAAAGGGGATATTATTTTCAAATACCGTCCTAGCCAAATAGAATGGCTGAAGAGGAAAGGCTATCTTAAAAAATTAGAAAACATTGAAGAATTCTAAACGGCTAAATGGCAGAAATAAAAATACCAAAAGCAAGGGTTGCTGTCCTTCTTGGCGTCAAAGGGAAAACAAAGAGGAGAATTGAAATCATAACGAATACAAAACTGAAAATAAATTCCAAAGAAGGAGAGGTTGAAATCTCAGGAGAGCCATTTGAGGTTTATCAGGCAGAGCCGATACTGAAAGCAATAGCTCGTGGCTTCAATCCGGATACAGCATTATGTTTGGGGTATGAAGAAAATTGCTTTGAATTGATCGACATAAAGCATTATTCAGGGAATTCAAAAAAGAAATTTTCAAGGATGAAATCAAGATTAATCGGGGCAAAAGGAAAATGCAGGAAAACAATAGAGCAGATTGCAGGTGTTAAATTGTCAATTTATGGGAAGACCGTAGGCATAATAGGAAAAATAGAAGATGTGCATCTGGCAAGAATTGCAGTTTTGGATATCTTAAATGGAGCCCCGCATGGCCCGGTTTATAAGAATTTAGAAGAGAGGGTTTCTAAACTGGAACAAAAATAACACAAATCTTTATTAATCATTAATTTTTTTAGAAAATAAAATGGTAACTGTAGCAGAAGAACTTGCAAAGAAACAGAGAGAGATTTCAATTTCGGAGTTCTTCTTGAAAAACCGGCATCTATTAGGTTTTGATAATCCTACTCGTGCTTTAATGATGGTTGTTAAAGAGGCTGTTGACAATTCATTGGATGCATGCACTGAAATGAAAGTCCTTCCAGAGATAAAGATTGAGCTCAAGCAGATAAATGAGAATAGGTTTATAGTTATTGTAGAGGATAATGGGCCTGGGATTGTAAAGCAACAGATCCCAAATATCTTCGGGAAGTTGTTATACGGAAGTAAATTTCATACTCTAAAAATGAATCGCGGTCAGCAAGGGCTAGGTATAAGTGCAGCAGTCCTCTATTCACAATTAACAACGGGAAAGTCTACGAAGATTTATTCAATAGTAGGCCCCAAAAAAGCAGCGCATTATTTTGAATTGCAGATTGACACCAAAAAGAATGAGCCGAATGTATTGAAGGATCAAGAGGTTGATTGGGAGAAAGATCACGGGACTAAAATCGAGATAGAAATTGAAGGGAGGTATTTAAAGGGCAGGCAAAGTGTAGATGGGTATGTTAAAGAAACAGCCATTGTTAACCCGCATGCCACATTTATCTACATCGATCCTGAAAAACAAAAATTAGTTTACGAGAGGGTTACAGAAGAATTGCCGATAGAAACTAAGGAAATAAAGCCGCATCCATACGGGATAGAACTCGGACATTTAATCAAAATGCTCCAGGATACAAGGGCAAATACTTTAGCAGGCTTCTTGCAGTCAGAATTCTCAAGGATAGGGCAGCAAACTGCAAAAGAAATATGCGATAAAGCAGGATTAAAAGCAGAAGAAAAGCCAAAGAAGTTAGATCATAAACAAATAGAAATTTTATTTAAATCATTACAAGAAACTAAGATAATGGCGCCTCCAGGCGACTGCCTCAGCCCAATTAAAGCAGAATTGTTGGAGAAAGGATTGAGAAAGGAGATTAATGCGGATTTTTACATTACTGCAACAAGGTCGCCAGCAGTTTATCGAGGCATGCCTTTCCAAGTTGAAGTCGGAATAGCTTACGGCGGGGAGATAGACAAGGAATCGCAAATTAGGTTAATGAGGTTTGCTAACCGTGTCCCTCTTCTCTATCAGCAAGGCGCATGCGCAATTACTGAAGCAGTTACAGAAACTAACTGGAAACCATATGGGTTACAGCAGTCAGGAAATAATATGCCGACGGGACCTGCAATTATTCTTGTGCATATTGCAAGCGTCTGGGTTCCGTTTACAAATGAAGCAAAAGAGGCAATTGCGCATTATGATGAGATCATCAAAGAGATAAAACTTGCATTGCAGGAATGCGGGAGGAAACTTAGCATCTATATCCACCGGCATATAAGGGCAGCTGAGCAGCGTGAGAAAATTAGTTTATTTGAAAAATACATTCCTGAATTAGTAGCTGCATTAAGTAGCTTGACAAATAATAAAAAAGATTCAATACAGGAAAGGCTGCAAAGAATATTAAAAAAAGAGCTTCCAAGTCTAGAGGCTGAAAATGATTTAAAAAAAGAAGATGAATCTGCGCAAGATCTAAAAGCGCAAAGAGAAAATAAAAAAATAAAAAATGAAAAAAAAGAAAAGCAAACAACACTCTGAATTAAAAGAATTAGGAAATAATATCCTACAGCAAATAAACAAGGGAAAGAATCCTAACATAGTTGTGCCTATTAGGGCTTTAAGTAATGTAATCTATAATGAAAAAACAAAAACTCTCGAACTTGGAAAAAAAACAGCAGAAAGATATTTCTTCAATGTAGCGCATGCCAAAAAATTTCTGCAGACAGTGGAAATAGCTTCAATTTTAAAAAAAGAATTGCTTGATACAGATAAGCACGAGCATCTAAGGGGTGTTTTCTACATTGCTAAAAGAACAATCCCTGGGACAGATGTTAATTTAGTAGATGATCAGGTAGAATCTGATAAGATAATAGAAGATCTAGAGGTTATCACGGGGTTGTCTAGGGAAGAGTTGCATGTCTCCGCCAATAAAATGGGAAGCATGGTCGGGAAAGTAACCTTAAAAGATAGCGGAGATACTATAGACTGCTCAAGACTAGGTAAAGGTGGTTATTCAATACCGTCGATAACAGATGAGCTGACTTTCAAGAAAGTAAATGCAAAATATGTATTATATATGGAGAAGGCGGCAATCTTCGAGCGGTTAAATGAGGATAAGTTCTGGCTGAAAAACAATTGTATATTAGTTACCTCACAAGGCCAGACCACTCGTGGGATAAGAAGGCTGTTGCAAAGATTGGCAGACGAGGAAAAACTGCCAATATACGTTCTTTGCGACGCTGACATATATGGGGCATACATTTATTCCGTTGTAAAATACGGCTCTATTGCATTAGCCCATGCAGCTGAAAGGTTGACAATTCCAAGTGTAAGATACATTGGGATTACAATGGACGATGTTGTGAAATATGATCTGAAAAAGCAAATTATCAAATTAGACGACAAAGACCTGGCGAGAATAAAGCAAGTTTCCCAATATGACTGGTTTAAAAATAACAAGGATTGGCAAAGGCAGTTCAAGCTGATGAAAGAATTAAATGGTAAAGTGGAAATCCAGGCTTTGGCTACAAAGGGCATTAGTTTCATCTCTGAGAAATACCTGCCAGAAAAAATAAAAAACAAGGAATTTTTAGATTAATTATGTCAAGCCTATCAGCGATAATCGAGAAAGATCCAAATTTATTTTTTGGATTGTATGGTTCTCCAGTTTTGGTTTATTTGGAATTCGGAGACAAAGAGGCAATGGGGGATCCAAATTTACTAGGCTTCTATAATTTTAGTGCGGGTTCAAGATCTAGGGTCCTTCTAGAAACTATTGATGAAGCTGTAGTTATCGGGCTACATGAAATCTATCATGCAATGTTTGCTCATACAGAAGCACAACATAGATACATGGAAAGTCAGGGAGCTTTTAATGATCCAAGAAATTGTAGGAAATTAACTAGGTTGATAGACCCAAGATATAATTAGTAAGATAGAAACCTTTTTAAGAGAAATTTCTATATCCTTATTTTTATGCCCCTGTAGCTCAGACAGATAAAGGAGCAATAGGTAGAGCACACGTTTCATCTTAAAATGAATGTGAAACTGTTACCTATTAAGGCCGATATCGTGACAAGCAAACTTAAAGCTTGCGATTCTGGTCGCAGGTTCAAGTCCTGCCGGGGGCGATGGGGCTGTAGCATAGTTTGGCTGGTGCACATTAACAATGTTAAGCATTGTCGACTGATATGTCTATATCAGCAAGCCAGACTCATAGATCGAGAGATAAAAAATTTACTCGAAGTCCCAGGTTCAAATCCTGGCAGCCCCATATTGTTAAAATTAAACTTTTTCAACAAAAATCCTGCTTCCGTCTTTAACATTTTTAAAAACTAATGGGTCTCCAATAATTTTTCCAAAAACATTTACATTGCTTGCAGCCCTGGGCTTGTTGTTTCTGCTTGCGAAAGTTCTTCCAAAGAAAATACAAAAGGCATTCTCGGGAGGCCAATAGGCAAGGTCACCAATTTCAACTTCCTCCTTTCCTTTTTCCTCTCCAAGCTGCACAGGGATGGAAAAATAAATCTCCCCTCCCCAAGTTTTAACAAGAGAAGAGAAAGGTAGTTTCTCATAAATTCTCTTTGCAGTATAAGATTCATTAAGTTCAGCTTCAACTTTAATCTCTCCCAATTTTATCAAAATTTTCATCTACAGAAAACTTGCTATAGAGTTTTTCAACCAGTCATATAAATCAAATATAATCTGTCTGTCAATAAACCACAGCACAATTAGTATAATCATTATCCATAGAACTAATCTGCCCCAAAAACCGCGATGGATTTTTTTAAGTTTATATCCTCTTAAATTCCCAGGTAATTTGCCCTCAGTCATCAGTTCACCCTCAATCCATCTTTCATCTTCTTATCTAATTTAACTTCTTCCTCTTCAGTCCTCAAATATTCATTATTATAAATAATTTTCCCATTTTTAGAAAGTAGTTTTAATTTTTCAAAATCTGTTATCTCCACTACGTCCCTAGCTTTTTCTCTTAAGTCAATAAATATCCTCTCTCCATTCCTGCCTTTTGGAGCTGTCAGCAAAGATAATCTTTTCCCGTCGGAAACAGCAAGTAGCATTCCTTGGCTCTCGACTCCCCTTATCACCGCTTTTTTCAGATTTTTAAGCAAAATAATTTTTTTACCAATGAGCTCTTCTTTTTTATAGTGTTCTTTAATTCCAGAAACAATCTGCACATCATCAGCAGTTTCTTTTCCCAAATCTAGCAATAAAACATACAATTTGTCGGCATTAGGATGATCCTTCACTCCCTTTATCTCAGCAACTCTGAAATCAAAGTCCTCAAATGTTAATTTATCTTTTAATCTAACTTCTCCAGTTGGCGGATTTTGTACATCAATTTTTTTAAATAGAATTCCTTCCTTCTTAATTTTATATTTCTTAACTATTCCAAATTTACAGTCCTTTAATTTACCCATCTTTATTTTTAGTTGAGCATTAATCTTTTCAGAAGTTTCAGGCATAAATGAATACAGCAAGATTGAAATTATTCTTATAGATTCTAATAAAGAATACATGTGTTTTTCCAAATCCTCGTCTCGTTTATCCCATAATTTTTCTTGGTTGATATGTCGATTACATTCTCTGACAAAGTTCATTATCTCATTAAGGGCATTATGCAGTTCAAATTTATCGATGAATTTAGAAATTTTATTGACGTTTAATTTGGAGGATAATCTTTGGTCAACAGCATATTTCTTAATAGATTTGAAATTTCTTTCAGATAATCCCAGAATTCTTGATACAAAATTTCCAAGCTCATTGGCCAGCTCATTATTTAATCTTTCTCTTAAAGCCTCTTCTGAAAAATCTCCGTCTTGGCCGAATGGAATCTGCCTCATAAGGAAGTATCTAAGAGAATCAACACCGTATTCTTTTACAAGATACTCTGGAGAGATAACATTATCTAACGATTTTGACATTTTCTGCCCATTAACGGTAAAATAACCATGAACAAATAATTTTTTAGGAAGTTTATTTCCAGTTGCTAAGAGTAGAGCCGGCCAAATTGTAGCATGAACTCTCAATATATCATTCGCCATCAATTGGACATCAGCTGGCCAGAATTTATTAAACTGTTTTTTAATCTTTAACCCAGTTATATAATTCCAAAAAGCATCAATCCACACAAAAGCAGTGTGATTTTTATCAAATGGCAGTTCGATCCCCCAATAAACTTTTTCCTTTCTTCTAGAAATGGAAATATCTTTCAATCCACTTTCAATAAAAGAAACAATCTCTTTCCTCTTCCTTTCTGGAAGTATAGAATATTTTCCAGATTTAATCAAATTCAAAAGCCTATCTTGAAATTTTGAGAGCCTAAACAAATATGCCTCTTCTTTTCTCAGCTCAGGTTCTCTATTATGGAGCACACATTTACCGTCTACAAGATCGCTTTCAGTTAGATATTGCTCACAACCAACGCAGTAGTAGGATTCATAGTATCCTTTATAGATATATTTTTTCCTATATAATTCTTGTAAAATCTTTTTAACTTCTTTTTCATGTTGTTTATCTGTAGTTCTAATAAAATTATCATTGGAAATATTTAATAATCTAAAGACATCTTTAAACTCGTTTGCGATTTTATCAACAAATTCTTTTGGCTTAATCTTTTTCTCTTCAGCAACCTCTTGTATTTTCTGTCCATGCTCATCTGTTCCTGTCAAAAAGAAAACATTTTCACTCTTTAATTTATGCCAACGAGCCAGTACATCCGCCGCTATTGTAGTATAAGCACTTCCCACGTGCGGGCTTGAATTAGTATAGTATACGGGAGTTGTAATATAAAATTTTTTCTTTACCATTGATTATAGCTAAGTTTTATACTTTTAAAAACTTTTGAATGCGCCAACGGGGATTTGAACCCCGGTCAGAGCCTCTTTCCTTTTTTCTCAAGCTTTTCTTAGAAGCTTATTGGGAAGGCCCTATACTAACCACTGTACTATTGGCGCAATGGGCCCGAGGAGATTCGAACTCCCGATCTCTGCTGAGTGAGAGCAGTGTTTGCTAGTTTTCCTCATAGCCACTAGACCACGAGCCCGATAGCCCCGCCAGGATTCGAACCTGGGTCACAGCCTCCAGAGGGCCGTATCTATGGTCTTAATCTTTGCAAGATTAATTTGACCGCTGGACCACGGGGCTATAATATAAAATAAAAAATTTCAACTTAAAAACCTACCTAAAATTATTCTTTAACACTCACAAAGAAATCTGTTGCTGACAAAGGGTTAATATCGACTTTTTGATGCTTCTTCCATCCCTTAGTTAATTGTGCTGGAAACCTAAATAAATAATTATCCCCGTCACTGTTTAAAGATCTTTCAAACATGAAGCCATTTTTGGAAAATGCTTTAGCAATCATCAAAACTTTATCGTACTTTTTTGCCTGTTCACCATTTAAATATTCCACATTGCACTTGTCACATCTAAATATTTCAATTGTTGCTTTCAAGTCAGTATCAGGCAGGTCTATTAATGTCCTAACCCTTGCCATTTTACCTCTACATTCCCAACAACTCAGCTCTTTATCCCCAAAAGCATCTTTGGAAAATGTAAACTTAACTTCCCCTCCAAGATCCTCTTCTCTTATATCCTCAAAGTTCATTTCATTTGTTTGTATAGTTTTATTTGCCATTTTGATGAAGGGTATGCAGTTATTATCCCTGCTTCTTTTACTTTAGCATTATAATTAAAAAAGATTGTCAAATGTCTCTTCCATAACCCCATCCCAATGAAACAATCCTTTGCTTTTCTAAATTTAGGGTTATTCTCCAATAATACTTTCTCAATTTCAATTAAAGTTATCGAATGTTTTGTTTCAATCTTTTCTTTAATTTTTCTTCTTAATCTAATTGATTCTACTATCAATTTTAACCCGTATAGTTATATGTACGGTTATATTTAAACCTTTCGCTACGGTTCTAGAAATTTCAATTTAAAAAACTACCTAAAATTTATATATGTCTGCTTAAGACTAACAGGTTATGAGAGTAGGAACATGCAAGGCAGTTTCTGGAAAAATAGAAAAAGGAAGTTTAACAGTAGCAACTTTCCATGAAAAAGGATTGAAAATCCCTGTATTAATTGCAAGAGGAGAAGAGCCGGGAAAAACAATTTTTATTTCAGCAGGAATGCATGGAGATGAGATTAATGGGATAGAGGTGATAAGGCATTTTATAGAACAGATATCCCCTGAAAAATTAAAAGGCACAATTATTTTCTTGCCAATACTGAATCCTTGGGGCTTTAAACAAAAATCCCGTTTCATCCCATTCGATAACAAGGACTTAAATCGTTGCTTTAATAAAAAAGGTAGGTCTGTCTCGTATAAGATAGCAAGGACTTTAATGAAAAGTGTAGTGAGCAAATGCGATTTTGGAATTGATTTACACGACGGAAGAACCAATCTTCTCCTGCCGCATACTCGCATTTTCAAGAAAGATAAGTGCAAATATCTTAAAGAATTAAGTCACGCATTTGGCTCAGAGATCATTCTGCAAAGGGAAGGAGAAAGGGGGATGATGGCAATAGAGTCCTTTAACGCCTACAAAACGCCGGTACTAACTGTGGAAGTGGGTGGCGCTTTAGTTTTAAGAGAAGAGTTTATTTCTCAAGTTTTGGACGGGCTGAAAAATATATTAATCTACAGCGGTTTATTAAACGGGATTTTAAAGCTTCCAGTCAGGCAATTTTTTTTGGATGAAAGAATTGGTTATCATGCTCCAACACATGGGATTTTGCATATCGAGGTTGAACTTGGAGAGGCTGTTAAAAAAGGGCAGTTAATAGCAAGTATCTATAATCCAATAGAGAACCAAGAGCTAAAAATAAAGTCAAAAAATCCAGGGGTTGTATTTTCTTTAAGGAGGGATGCAATAATAAATAAAGGCGAGTCTATTTTATCAATACTTCATTTCAAATTGGAAAGAAGGCGGAGAGAGATTATACCACTTCAAGCAAAGATGTTGATAAACAGAACAAAGCCAGAGGAAATTATAACAAGGCCAACGATAATATTAAACAATCTCTTATCCATACTTGGTTTGTCTTACAAAATTGTTGGGGAAAGCTTGAAAGAATCGCTAAAGATGCTGGACGAATACTTCAAATTAGCAAAGCACAAACACTAATTTTAAATACACTGACTAATTTTAAGTTTATATGAAAAAATTAGCAATAGGGATAATCCTTTTCTTGGTGATAGGGGCATTTATAATAATAAAGCAGAATAATTTAGATGTAAAAGAAGATTCCGGGGACAGGATCTCATTTGCCAAAAAGTTTTCAGGGTGGTTGTTTAACGTAGGAAAAAATATCCGGGACCTAACTGGGGAGGCAGCGAAACAGGAATGGTTGCCCAAGGAAAGCTACGATAATGATACAATAAAATGAATTTTACCTCCCAATAAAATATTTAAAGTACAACCTCTTCATTTATTTGAAATGTTTAGCATGTTTCAAAAATTACTTGGATTAAAATCAAGAGAAGAGGTAATGCCTCCGTTTATACTAGAAAAGCCAGTTGTAAAGAAAAGCGTAGGAGAGACAAAGAGAGGGGTTTATGAGCAGATAGCAGGGCTTTTATATGGAGACGGGATATTTTCATCATATTCGGGATATGACACCTATCCAAGGCTTAAAAAAAGTCTCCAGAGGATTAACGAGGCTATCGAAGCTAATAAAGAGAATTTAGTTTCCAATGAAAGGGAATTAAAGGCATTGAAAGAAAAAGTTTTAGAATACAAAGACGAGCGCAATCTAACATTTATGACCTATGATATATGCAAATTAATAAGTAGAAACCGTTATGAAGATCCATCCATACTAAGTAATATGACAATTAGGCGGATCATGAACTACTGGTACGGCTTCTACTGACTACTGAAAAAGTTTTATAAATCCATATCTTAAAGATTTTTACATGCAATTAAAAGAACCTGCATCAATGGACGAATGTATATATTTCACAAATCGCACTATTGGCACGGGGAAAATAAAAGCCTGGGTTTTTAGGGAAATCTGCCCAAAATGCGGAAAGAGATTAATGGGTAAGCCTAAAGACGAAAAGACAGGAAAAGTAAAAATCCGTGCAGGCAAATATGTCTGTCCAGAATGCTTATATGCAGCAGAGAAGCAGGAATATGAAGACTCTTTAACGGTTAATATCAGGTATACCTGCCCCCATTGCTCTCATTCAGGCGAAGTACAGCAATCTTTTAAAAGAAGAAAGATACAAAGATTCAACGAGGAAACAGGGAAAAAAGAAACCGTGGAAGCTGTCAGGTTTCAATGCGAAAAGTGCAAGCAGAATATTGATCTCACAAAAAAGATGAAATAAGGATTTAAATTTTTCCCCTTCTCTAGATCTTATGAAAAAAGCATTTTTGAAATATCAGCTAAAATATTGGCTTCCTGTTTATTTATATTTAATCCTGATTTTTTATTTTTCATCGCAGCCGATAATTCCGGCATCGGCATTGCTTTCAGAAAAAGTTTACATAAGACCTTATCTGCAGCATATTATGATATACGCGGGGTTGGCATTAACAATCCATAGGGCAGCAAATTACTCAAGAAACAATTCGAATTTTTGGGTAATTTTTTCTACAACGCTTTATGGGCTAACAGACGAGATACATCAGTATTTTGTTCCAGGAAGAGTTTTTGATTTCCTCGACATAGGAATGGATTTTCTAGGGGCAGTTTTGGCACTGATTTTAATAAGTTTATACAAGAGAGTTAAATAGTATTCATTAAGGTTTAAATATACTGGGAAGTTCTTTCCGTGAAAGTTTTCTTTAAGGGATAGTACAAAAACTTGCTAAGTAATCTCTCTAAATAAAACTTATTGACATAGAAAGTATACAAAAAGGTATACTTTAACAACAAAAAGGTTTAAATATAAGCTAATCTATACCCTAGTTATGTATGAAACAAGAATAAAAGAGCATTTCTCCAAAACACCCGTATTTTCCCTGTCTGATGTAAATCAAATTATTAATAACAGGCAGTACAGTAAAAGATTCTTAAAAAGGATGGTAAAGGATAAAGGGATATTCAAGATTAAAAAAAATCTCTATACATTAAACAAAGACCCATTTTTAATTTCCACATTCATAGTAAAGCCTAGTTATATTTCTAGCGCATCGGCATTGCATTACTACAGATTAATAACCCAGATACCAAAAGAAGTTTTTTGCATGACCTCAAAAAGATCTTCGGAAATCAAGTTTATGGAAAGAATAAATTTCTTCCACACTAGCTATTTTTTCGGCTACAGAGAAGCATATTATGAAAAGTCTAAAATCCCGATAGCAGACCCGGAAAAAGCGATAATTGACTCATTCAGTATAATCCCCGTATCAGTTTTCGAAGAAGCTTTTGAATCAATAAACGAAGAAAGAATGGTTGGTTATTTAAAAAGAATAAAGAAAAGTAGCATTATAAAAAGGACAGGCTATTTAATGGAAAAATACGGTTACGACGTCTATGACAGCTTAAAGAAATACATAAACTACAAATACATCCCTCTAGACCCATTGCAAAAGCGAGGCAAAAAAAACAAAAAGTGGAGAATATTAATATGATCACAAAAGAAGCGCTTTTAGAGATAGGAAAAAAGAAAAATCTTTCAAATAAAGAGTATATAGAAAAAGATTATTTTCAGGAGGTTATGCTGTCCAGTCTATTCAGGACCACAAATAATTTTATATTTAAAGGAGGAACAGCATTATATAAAATCCATAAGCTGCCGAGATTTTCAGAAGATCTGGACTTTTCGCTTCTCAAGCCTATGGATATGGATGAAATTAATCAAATAATAAGCAAATCCATTTATAATAGCTATTTCAAAATAAAATCGGTAAAAGAAACAAAAGATTCGGTGCTGATTAAGTTAGAATGTAAAGGCATAATAACCTCAAATAATGCATTAAGAATTGACATAAACACAAAAAATAAGGTTCTTAGTAAATTTATAGTTCACAATTACACTCCAGATTACATTGACATAAATCCATTTTCACTAAGGGTGCTGAGCAAAGAGGAAATGATTGCTGAAAAAATACACGCTATCTTAACAAAAGAAAAGGCAAGACACGTATTTGATTTATTCTATTTATTGAGGACTACTAAGTTTAATAAAGAATTAGCAGAAAAGAAATTAAAAATTTTCAATATTCATTACAGTAAAAAGGCTGTAGTTAAAAAAATAACTGCTGTTAGTAGTATATGGGAAAAAGAGCTTAGGCCTTTTGTGTTTGATGATATTCCTTCATTCCAAATGGCAAAGAGTTATATAGAAGAAAATCTGCCGCAATAGAAAAGTAAAGAGGACAAGCTGAAAGAGATAAAAGAAAGATTAAGCAGCATCTCAACTACTTACGAAGAAATCAACTGCGTTCTTGCAATGGTAAAGTCAAAATAATTTGTCGTTGGGAAATAATTTCAGGATAACACAAAAAAATAACGTCACCAAAAGTCTTATAAATCCATATTTGGTATTTTTATTACCCTAAAAGAATAGGCGTTGCTCAGGGGTTCAAGGGCAAAAAATTATCGCTTTATTCTTAGCAGTGAGGTAACGGGAAGTTACAAAACAAATCGCATATCCTGAAAAGGATGCGGTATTGCAATGGCTAAAAAACATCATTCAAGACACGGAAGCATGCAGTTTTGGCCAAGAAAACGAGCGAAAAGGATTTATCCTCGTACAAGATCATGGCCTGACTTAGATGGGGCTAAATTGCTCGGGTTTGCAGGTTATAAAGCAGGCATGACGCAAGTAAGTATTCGTGACAATACAAATTCCATAACAAAAGGCCAGATTATTTCCGTCCCGGCAACAATTATTGAATGCCCTCCTTTAAAGCCTCTTTCTCTCCGTTTTTACCAACAAGATGATTATGGATTAAAAATTATTTCTGAGATTCCAACAGCGCAGCAATTGGAAAAAGAATTATCCAGGAAAATAAGACTTGCAAAGAAGAATGAGGGCAAGGAAAACAATGGGAAGACAATTCCAGAAAATTTCGATAGGGCAGCACTCCAAGTCTATACCCAGCCAAAGTTTACGTCACTAAAGAAAAAGCCGGAAATATTTGAAATTGGAATCACGAATCCAACAGAGGGTTTTCTGAAAGATATTTTAAGCAGGGAAATAAGGGTAGGGGATGTTTTTACAGAGGGTCAGTTCATTGATGTTCAGGCAGTAACAACAGGGAAAGGTTTTCAAGGCCCTGTAAAAAGGTTCGGCATAACCCTAAGAAAGAAAAAATCAGAAAAAACAAAACGTGGCCCAGGTTCGTTGGGCGGGTGGAAGGCGCAGCAGCATATTATGTATAGGGTAGCTCATGCAGGGCAGATGGGTCTTCATTCAAGGACAGACTACAACAAGTTATTATTAAAAATTTCTTCAAAACCAGAGGAGATAAATCCCAAACAAGGATTAAATAAATACGGTTTAGTTAAAACAGACTATATCTTGTTAAGAGGCTCTGTTTCAGGCCCTAAGAAAAGGCTGATAAGATTAAGGGAGCCAATAAGGTCAAAATCAAAACCAGTTACAATAGAGATGCAGTGAAAAAATGACGACAGCGAAATTATACAATGTGCATGGAACCGAGCTTAAATCTATTTCTCTTCCAGAGCAGTTTGACGAAGAAGTAAATCAGGACCTTATTAGAAGAGCAGTTTTGGTTTTACAGCAAAACTCAAGGCAAAGATATGGCGCTTTCAAGGAGGCAGGAAAAAGGTCGTCTGCAAAATTATCAAAAAGAAGAAGGAACTACAGGGGGAGTTATGGCAAAGCCATTTCAAGAGTTTCAAGAAAGATTATGTGGAAGCGCGGCAGCCAGTTCGGTATGGAAGGTGCATTTGCCCCCGGTACAAGAGGAGGCAGGAGGGCTCATCCGCCGAAATCAGAGAAATCATTCTTAGTTAAAATAAATAAAAAGGAAAGGAGAAAAGCAATAAGATCAGCAATAGCAGCAACAGCAGTTAAAGATATTGTTTCTCTTCGTCATAAAATACCGAAGTCTGCATCAATTGCTCTTCCGATAATACTCGAATCAAAATTTGAATCGCTAAACAAAACAAGACAAGTAAAGGAGCTTTTATTGAATCTCGGTCTTAAAGACGAGCTTGAAAGGATAGGTAAGAAAAAGATCAGGGCAGGTAAAGGGAAGAAGAGAAATAGAAAGTACAGGGTAAAGAAAGGACCGTTAATAATATTCTCAAATCCTTGCTCATTAGAAAAAGCTTCGAGGAATCTGCAGGGAATAGAAACCTCTCTAGTTGAAAATCTTAATGCAGAGCTCCTTGCTCCTGGTGCAGTACCTGGCAGGTTAACCCTCTGGTCAGAGAATGCAATACAAAAAATGGAAAAAGAAAAATTATTCACAAACAATCAAGTTAAAAAAGGAAACGAAAATGAAGGGAGTAAAAAGTGAAGAGTAAAAAGCAAAAGCAGGAAATCGATAGCTATTCAATAATTAGAAATCCTTTAACAACAGAGAAGGCAGTTAGGCTGATGGAAGCAGAAAATAAATTATTATTCAGGGTTCATCTCAAGGCAAGGAAGCCTGAAATTAAAAACGCCATCGAGGAATTATTCAAGGTGAAGGTGTTGAAGGTATCAACATTCCACACTCCGAGAGGGGAAAAAAGAGCTTATGTTAAATTAGCAAAAGAAAACCCGGCAATCGATGTTGCAACTCAGCTAGGACTGATGTAAAATGAAACAAAAACAAACAATTGAAAATCATGTATGGGAACCTCTTAAGGAACATGAAATAAGGCCCGAAGATCAAATTGATTATTTAGAAGCAAGAGGAAGCAGAGAGGATATAAGTGTTATAATGGGGATTCTTCAACATCTTGCGCCTAATGAATATTTGCCAGTTTATAACTTAAAGGCAAGGGAGAGGGATGTGAGTCCATTTCATGGATATATAGAAGCATTAAGATCTGCGGGATTAGATGTTGGCAAAGGAGATGCGGAATATGGATTTAGAATGCCTCTGCCAGAAAATGGGCAAAGTGATCGAGAATTAATAATCTTTAGAAGAAATAAAAAATCTAGATAAAATAAAATGGGAAAAAGAATAATACAACAGGCTCGGGGCCATGGAAGTTTAACATACAGGTCGCCTAGCCATAGGTTTGTTGCCAAGCCAATGCATCGCTCATTGGATGAAAAGGAAATAAAAGGCGTTGTTAGCGGGGTAGTAAAAGATATAATAAAATGCCCAGGGCATTATGCCCCTTTAGCGAAGATATTATACGAGGATAATAAAACAAGTTATATAATCGCGCCAGAAGGATTGAAATTGAATCAGGAAATATTATCGGGATCATTAGCAACACCAAACCCCGGGAATACATTGCCATTGAAGAATATACCCGAGGGTGTTTCAATTCACAACATAGAAAACCAGCCTGGTGATCGGGGGAAATTTGTAAGAACATCGGGGGTATCTGCAAGGATAATTTCAAAGGGAAAAGGAAAGGTTATAGTCAAATTGCCGTCGCAAAAAAGAAAGGAGTTCAGTCAGGAATGCAGGGCAACAGTGGGAAATATAGCGGGCTCAGGCAGGGTTGAGAAGCCGTTATTTAAAGCAGGGAATTCGTATTACAAGATGAAGGTCCGCAATAAATTATATCCAAGGACGGCAGCAGGGGCAATGAATGCGACAGATCATCCATTTGGTTCAGGAAGAGGAGGACCAACATATGGAGGGAGAAGCTCGAGCATAGCTCCGAAAAATGCTCCTCCAGGAAGAAAGGTAGGAATGTTAAGGCCAAGACGAACAGGCAGGAAGAAATAAGAAGATGATTCAAACTTTTGTTTACAGGGGAAAAACAATGGACGAATTAAAAAATCTAAGTATTAAAGAGTTCGCTTCATTGCTTCCATCAAGGCAAAGAAGATCCTTGATCCGCGGCTTAAACCCAGAACAGAAAAAATTCCTGCACAAGCTAAAGATTTCTTCAAAACCGGTTAAGACGCATTTAAGGACCACAATTATTATCCCGGAAATGGTCGGCAAAAGCATTTTCGTGTATAGCGGGAAAGAATTCCTCCCTCTGAAAATAGAGGCAGACATGCTGGGGCATTATATAGGCGAATTTGTATTAACGAGAAAAAGTGTTAAGCACTCAGCACCAGGTATTGGTGCAACAAAATCAAGTGCAGCGGTTTCAGTGAGATAAAATGGATAAGCCAGAAACAACAGCAACAACAGCAACCCCAATCAGGGCGATAGCAGCAGCAAAATCATTGCCGATATCAACAAGGCATTCTGTGGAAATATGCAATCTGCTAAGGGGAAAAACATCGGATAAAGGCAAAAAAATTCTTGAACTAGTTATAGATAAAAAATGTCCTGTTCCTTACAAGAGGTATTTGCACGGCGTCGGCCACAAATCAGGAAGGATAGCATCAGGAAGGTATCCTCAAAAAGCCTCGTCATATATCTTAGCAGTCCTAAAAAGTGCAGAATCAAATGCAGAGAGCAATGGGTTATCAGCACCATTCAAAATAAGAGAGATGATCGCTAACCAGGCGTCGAGGAGCTGGCACTTTGGCAGGCATAGAAGAGTGAAAACAAAAAGGACCCACGTAAAAATTGTCTTGGAAGAAATAAAATCAGCAATGAAATCAGCAGGCGAAAAAACAGCAGGAAAAAAACAAAAATGATGGAAAGAAATATTTTGCTTCAAAAAATGAAGGAGTTCAAGATACGCGAGTTCATAGCTAAAAAATTTATGAAAACAGGTTACAGCCATACAACAATACAAAAAACCCCGCTCGGAGATAAGATTACAATATACACTACCCGTCCAGGGTTGATCGTCGGCAGAAAAGGTGAAAACATTAAGAAGCTAACTACCGTGTTAAAAAATAAATATAGCTTGGAAAACCCGCAGATTGAAATTGGGGAGGTTGAGAATCCTTTCTTGGATGCCCAGTCAATCGCAGAAAAAATGGCATACTCATTGGAGAAGTTTGGCTCTAAAAGTTTTAAATCCATCGGCTACAAAACATTGCAGTCAATAATGGATGCTGGAGCGATGGGAGCAGAGATAGTCCTTTCAGGAAAAATACCGAGTGCAAGATCAAGATCATGGAGATTTGTAGAGGGATATTTGAAAAAATGCGGTCATGTTTCAGATACGCAGGTAATAAGGGGAGAGTCAACTGCGTATTTAAAAGTAGGAGCCATCGGGATATCGGTCAGTATAATGCCGAAAACAGTTAGTCTTCCCGATAGAATCATTTTCAAAACTTCTGGGGAGCAGCTACAAGAGGTTAAGCAGATACAACAGACACAAGAAGCTAAACCAGAAGACGAAATTGAGATAATAAGAAAAGCAAGAATAAAGAAGGAAACAAAATGAAGAAGAGAGATTTGAAAAAAACAAACATAACTGAATTAAAAAAAATGCTTGAAGAGCTGAAGAAAGAGCTGATGAAGTATAATTCGCAGGTATCAACAGGCACGCCTTCGGAAAACCCTGGAAAAATCAGGGCAGTTAAAAAAACAATTGCAAGGATAAAAATGCTATTGCAAAAGTATGAAACACAAGTACAGGGAGGGAAATAAGAAAGATATGCCTGAGATAGATCCAATAACTGGGTTGCCCAAAGAGCTTGGTGTTTGGGAGAGCATCACAAAAGAAACGCAGATTATAACAATAAAGAGAGTAAAGAAAGGGTCTAGGAGAGGGGTTAGAATCACTACATTGATTGAAGGGATAAACAAAAAGGAAGTCAACATAAAAGATCTCGGCAAAAAATTAAAATCGAAATTTGCCTGCGGAGGCACAGTGAAAAACAACAAAATAGAACTGCAGGGAGATCATGCGCACCAGGTAAAAGGAGAGCTCATTAAACTAGGGTTCAATCCGGATTCAATCCAGATACAATGAATGAAAAGAAATTGAATGAAAAGAAATTCGTGAAATATGAACTGATCGGGTCAGAAATAGAGATAATGGGTTCAAAAAACAAATCACTCGTAGGGGTGAGGGGAAAAATTTCAGATGAAACAAAAAACATGTTTATATTGGATGATGGAAAAAAAATCATCAAATCACAATGCATATTCAAGATGAAAATCAACAGTGAGAATATTGAAATTAACGGCAGCGTCTTGGTAGGCAGGCCGGAAGACAGGATTAAAAGGGCGTTAAAATGAAAAAAAAATCAAGAAAGAGAATAAACCCGCACGGGAGAACATTTTCAGGGATAGTCATATCTAGAAGAATGCAAAAGACTGCAAAAGTTGCATGGGAAAGAAGGCTCTATCTGAAAAAATATGAAAGATATGAAAAGAGAAAGAGCAGCGTCATGGCCCATATTCCAGAAGGCATAGAATTAGAGGAGGGTGATAAAGTGATAATACAGGAATGCAGGCCGATAAGCAAGACAAAACACTTCATAATCATAAAAAATGAAAGCAAGTAAATCAAACATAACAAGGGCATTGCAGGTACACACAGAATTGGAAGCCTGTGATAACTCAGGAGCCAAGATTTTACATATAATTGCTGTAAGGGGTCACAAGACAGGAAAAGGGCGCAGGTCAGCTGCAGGCGTAGGCGACCTTGTAACTGCTGTCGTCAAAATCGGGATTCCGTCAATGAGGAAGCAGAAAGTGTATGCGATCATAGTCAGGCAAAAAAAAGAATACAGGAGGCACGACGGCATGAGGGTAAAATTTGAAAGCAATGCAGCTGTTGTGTTGAAAGATGAAAAAGGCAATCCAAAAGGCACGTTTATCAAGGGGCCGGTTGCAAAAGAGGCAGTTGAACGATGGTCGGGCATAGCAAAAATTGCCTCCATTGTGGTGTAAGATGAAAAGAAATTTTTCAATTAAGTGGAAATCAAGCAGGCAAAGAAGAAAGCAGAGAAAATATATGCACAATGCTCCTCTTCATATTAAGCACAGATTCATGTCAGCTCATTTATCAAAAGATCTTATGAAAAAATACAATACTAGAAGCATCCCTTTAAAAAAAGGGGACACAGTAAAAGTAGTCCGAGGCAATTTTAAAAACCATATAGGGAAAATAGAAAAAGTATTTTTAAAAAAAACCAGGGTATATGTAGAGGGCGTCCAAATTACTAAGAGGGGTGGTTCAAAAGTTTTCTACCCGTTGCATCCATCTAATTTGATTATAACCAGTTTGAATTTAGAAGACAAAAGGAGGCAGAGGGTAATACAAAGAAAACAAGGTAAAAATGTCAAAGCGTCATCTTAAGTCCATTGCAGCTCCGAAATCATGGCCGATAAAAAGGAAGGAGCATACTTTTATTATTAGGTCGAACCCTGGTCCGCACAAGTTGGAAAACTCCATGCCAATAGGATTGATTCTTAAAATTCTCTCTCAAGTAAGGACTGCAAGGGAAGCAAAGCAGGTCATAAATCAAAGGAAAATATTGGTTAATAAAAAGCCAGTTACCGATATTAAGTTTCAGGCAGGCCTGTTTGACGTCATAGAGTTTGCAGATAATTGCTACAGGATTTTATTGAACAAGCGTGGCAAGTTAATTTTTAGAGAAGTAAGCAAGGCAGAATCAAACATCCTGTTGTACAAGGTTATTAAAAAAACAAGGCTTAAAGGCAACAAGCTTCAGCTGAATTTCCATAACGGGTTTAATTTGCTGGTTGAGAAAGATAATTGCAGAGCCAATGATGTGCTGTTAATAGAAGATAATAAGGTTAAAGACAAAATAAGTTTTGAAAAAGGCAATACAGTGTATATAATAAAAGGAAAGAATATCGGAAAAACCGCTTGCATAGAAGAGGTTTATGAAAATCCTCCGTTAAACAAGCACATTACAGTTAGCATAGAAGATAGGAGGATAAATCTTCCAAAGAATTGTGTTTTCTTGGTCGGAAAAACAAAGCCAATTATTACATTATCTGAAAAATGAACGCTATGAAGGAAATAAGGATAGAGAAAATAACATTCAATATAGGTACAGGAGAGGCAGGAAGCAAACTGGATAAGGCAGTGAAGTTGTTGCAGACTTTAACAGCTCAAAAACCAGTAGCAACAATTGCAAAGAGAAGGCTTCCAACATGGGGCGTAAGGCCTGGCATGACAATAGGAGCAAAAGTAACTGTGAGAAAGAACCAAGACAAAGTTATTGAAAAAATGCTCCAGGCAGTTGGAAACAAATTAAGTATCAAAAAAATCGGAAATGGAGAGTTTTCATTCGGTATTCCGGAGTATATCGAGATTCCGGGTGCAAAATACGATCTTGACATAGGCATTATAGGGTTGGGGGTGACCGTTACCCTAGAAAGGCGAGGATTTAGAGTAAAAAGAAGGTCAGTTAAAAAAATGAAAATCCCACAAAGGCATCTAATATCAAAGGAAGAAACAATCGAGTTTCTGAAAACAAAGTTCAATACAAAAATTGCGGATTAAAATGACATCGAAAAGTTATACAAAAATTTTCAAGCAGTTGAAAGCTAAGCCGGTGAAATTAGCTAAATTCAAGAAGCACAACCAGCCAAAAAAGAAAGGTTTTGGTTCAGGGTCCAGGAAGTGCAAGCGTTGCGGGAGATATGGCGCGCATATAAGCAAATATAAATTAAATTTGTGCAGGCAGTGCTTCAGGGAGATCGCAGTAAAAATTGGCTTTAGGAGGTACTATTAAAATGGCGAGCAATGATGCTTTAGCTAATGCAATATCAAAAATACAGTCCTATGAAATAGCGGGTAAGACAGAGGTTTCCATTTATCCCTCATCAAAGATAATAAGGAAAGTGCTTGATATCATGAATCATTATAATTATATTGGGGAGTACAAGATCACAAAAACAACAAGGGGTGAATTATTGAATCTAAACCTGCTTGGGAGAATCAACAAATGCGGCGTTATAAAGCCAAGGTTTAATGTAAAAAAAGACGAGTTTGAAAAATTTGAAAGGAGATATCTTCCTGCTAAAGGCTTCGGCCTGATCATAGTTTCAACTTCAAAAGGAATGATGACGAATGAAGAAGCTAAAATAAAAAATGTTGGAGGCAAGCTGCTGGCTTATATCTACTAATGAAAATCAAGGAGCTAAAGAAGGAAGTGGGGATCCCTGAAGATGTGGAAGTTAAAATAGATGGAAAAGGGGTAATAGTCAAGGGGCCAAGAGGAGAAAATTCAAGGCTTTTCTCATATCCAAAATTTAAATTGGCTCGCGAGGGTAATAAAATAATTTTGCTGGCTGAGAATGCCACTAAAAGGGAAAAGACTATGCTCGGTACATATTCCGCCCATATAAATAATCTGCTCAGGGGGGTAAAAAGTGGTTTTGATTACAAGTTAAAAATATGCTCTGGGCATTTCCCGATGAAAGTCACAGTTGAAAAAGATAAAGTAATGATAAGCAATTTTATGGGGGAGAAAACGCCGAGAAAAGCTAAAATCTCTAAGGGTGTGGAAGTGAAAGTAGAAGGGGATATAATTATTGTTTCAGGGTATGATAAGGAAGAAGTAGGGCAATCAGCAGCCAATATAGAGCTAGCAACGCGCAGAACCGGATTTGATAAGCGTATCTTTCAAGACGGCTGTTATATATTTTCAAAAGCAGGTAAAGAGATAGAATAAGATGGGATCAAAAATGAAACCAAACTTTGTAAGGCAGAATATAAGCAGGAAAAGGTTAAGAGTAAAATGGAGAAGGCCGCGTGGCATTCATTCAAAGCTTAGGTTAAACAAGGCAGGCCACATAAAAAAACCCTCGCAGGGATTCAGGGCTCCAAGAAAAGAAAGAATACCGAGCACGACTTTTATTGAGGGCATTAAGGATTTGGTAAATGCAAAGCCGTCCATATTATTGTCGTCGAAGTTAGGATTAAAAAAGAAGCTCGAAATATTAAAAAGAGCAGGGGAGCTGAAATTAAATGTTTTAAACATTAAAAACATCGACGAGTTTATCAGCAAGGCAAATGAATCCATGGAAAAGAAGCGGCAGGAGAAAAAAAAGAGGAGAACAGACAAGAAAAAATCAAAAGAAAAGGCCGTGAAGGAAACCGAAAAGAAAAAACAGGAAGAAAAAAAGTCAGAGCCTGAAAAACATCAGGAAGAATCTAAGGGAGAATCTAGGCAAGGATGAAATTAAAAACACAGCGCAGGATTGCAGCACAAATTTTGAAAGTTGGAACTGGAAAGATATGGTTTGATCCGGAAAAGCTGGGTGAGATAAAAGAGGCAATAACGAAGTCAGATATAAGGTCGTTGATACGGTTAAAAATAATAAAGCTGAAAAAGCTCCCGCAGCAATCAAAAGCAAGGGCTAGAAAAATAAAGCTGAAGAAAAGAAAGGGCTTAAGAAGCGGCCAGGGGTCAAGAAAAGGGAAGAAGACAGCAAGGATGCCAAGGAAAAAAGTTTGGATTGCTAAGATAAGAACCCAAAGAGCATTTTTAAGGTCGCTAAAAGAAAAAAATCTTATAGACAATAATTCATTTAGGGATATGATGGCCAAAGCAAAAGGGGGGTTCTTCAGGAACAAAAGGCATATCAGGGTTTATCTGCAGGAAAGCGAGGTTTTAAAAAAGAAAAATGGATAAAAATAAAATAAAGCTGTACAGAAGGAAAATCGAAGGGAAAACAGATTATAAAAAACGCTTATTATTATTGAAGTCAAGAAAGCTAAGGTTAGTAATTAGAAAATCACTAAGGAATGTCCAATTGCAATTAGTTAATTATGCAGCTAATGGGGATAAAATCTTATTTTCTTCGCACTCAAATCAGCTCAAAAAGTTTGGTTGGAAGCAACACAATGGAAACTTGTCTTCTGCTTATCTCACAGGTTTAATATTCGGCTTAAAAGCGAAATCAAGGAATGTAAAAGAAGCAGTTTTAGATCTTGGCTTAAGCAGGGCTGTTAAAGGCTCAGTTTTATATGCCGCATTAAAAGGCGCAACAGCAACAGAAACTGGTTTAAGCATCCCGCATTCTAAGGAAATACTCCCGGTGGAAAAAAGAATAGAAAGCAAAGAGGGGTTTAAGGAAGTAAAGGAGAAAATATTAAAGGAAAAATGGTAGGTGCAGAAAAACAATTAAGAAAAGGAAAACTAAAGGAAGATCTTCCGAGAGGAATAGCAAAAAAAAGCTTTGATAAAGAAGCATGGAAGCCGAAGACAGAACTTGGAAGGAAAGTAAAATCAGGGGAAATAAAGTTGATGGAAGAGGTAATAGGTTCTGGGAAAAAGATTCTTGAGTCCGAAATTATCGACGCGCTGCTCCAAAATCTGGAGTCAGAATTTATTAATATCGGTCAATCAAAGGGGAAATTCGGAGGGGGCAAGAGAAACATATGGAGGCAGACGCAAAAGAAAACAAAAGAGGGGAACAAGCCAAAGTTTTCAGCAATGATTGTCGTAGGGAATAAGGATGGTTACGTCGGATTGGGGAGAGGAAAGGCAAAGGAAACAATGCCTGCAAGGGAGAAGGCATTAAGGCAAGCAAAACTGAATATAATTAAGATTGTTCGCGGATGCGGCTCATGGGAAGGGCAACCAGCACCCAATTCCATCCCGTTTGCCGTCGATGGTAAATGCGGCTCAGTCAGAATTAGATTAATGCCCGCCCCTAATGGCACAGGGCTTTGTGTGGAAAATGAATGCAAGAAGATGCTTGCATTGGCAGGAATTAAGGATATCTATTCAAAAACCTTCGGCCAGACTAAAGTAAAAATAAATTTATTGCAGGCGTGTTTCAGCGCTCTTAAAAAACTTTCTTCAGTGAAAATAGATCAAGATCAGATGAGTAAATTGGGATATGTGGAGGGGCCTTTAAATGGAAAGGAAGAAAGTAGCAGTAATTAGGATAAGAGGATCTATCGGCCTGAAAAAGGAAATAGTATACACATTTAAACTGCTTAGGCTTTATAAAAAGAATTACTGCATCGTGATTGAAAATACCCCGTACTATATAGGCATGCTGGAAAAAATTAAATATTATGCAACTTGGGGCGAGATAAATCCAGAAACATTCAAGGCGCTGCTTGAAAAAAGGGGGAAGCTGGCAATGAAAAAAAATTTAACCTTGCAGTATCTAAATCAAAAATTAGGTCTTGAATTTGACACCTTCACAAAAGAATTCTTCGAATTTAAGAAAAATTTGAAAGACATTCCTGGTCTGAAGTTATTCTTCAGATTGTCGCCTAAGAAAAGAGGCCTGGAAGCAAAGGGCATTAAGGTTCCTTTTAGTCAAGGGGGAGTTCTAGGATACAGGAAAGAAAAAATTAATGATTTGATAATGAGGATGATATAAATGCCAGCAAGAAGAAGAAAAAAAGTTGTAAAATATCGTGGTAGCCACACCCATGGAGGGGGGGCAAAGAAAAAAAGGAGAGGAGCAGGTCACAGGGGCGGAAGAGGGATGGCAGGGTCAGGAAAAAGAGCCCATCATAATAAGCAATTAGTATTCAAGCTCTACGGCAAGGATTATTTTGGAAGGAAGGGGTTTCATAGCCGGAGAGGAAAATCAAAAGCAGTTAACATCTCCTTCTTGGAGGACAATTTCGAAAGGTTTCTGCAGGGCAAGATAATTGCAAAAAAGGATGAATTCTTCGAGGTCAGCTTGGATAAGATAGGTTGTAGCAAGTTATTGTCCTCGGGTAAGCCAGCAAGAAAATATTTAATCCATGTAAAAAATTTCTCAAAAAAGGCAAAGGAAAAAATAGAAGCTTTAGGAGGAAAGATTGTCAGTCCTTAAAAATATTCTGTCAAACCTGCCTGAAATTAAGGGGCCATTAGAAAAAACTCTTTCATTCAAAGAGAAGTTAAAGTGGACTCTAATAATTCTTGTTTTATTCTTTATCTTATCTGTTATCCCATTGATTGGATTGGGGGAAAATGCATTGGCCAATTTTCAGTTTCTCTCAATAATATTGGCGGCCCCGTTCGGCTCTGTCCTCTCATTGGGAATCGGGCCAATAGTTACAGCCTCGATTGTATTGCAGCTGTTGCAAGGATCAGGCATATTAAAAATAGATACTCATACACATGAGGGCAGGGTTTTTTTTCAGGGTCTGCAAAAATCCTTAGCAGTTTTTTTCATAGTCTTCGAAGCTTCAATCTTCGTTTTCATGGGGGGGTTATCGCCTTCAGCATCTCTGCATCCGGCAGCATTCAGAAACACTCAGCTTTTGCTAGTCTCCCAGTTAGCCTTAGGTGGGTTAATTGTTTTGTTTATGGATGAGGTTGTAAGCAAGTGGGGCTTCGGCTCAGGCATTTCGTTATTTATTGCAGCAGGAGTCTCAGCAGAGATATTTGTCAGGGCTTTCTCTCCTCTAACACAAGCAGGAATATTTGCATTCGGGACAGGCCAGGCACCGGTAGGTCAAGTCTGGGTGTTTTTAAGGTCATTGGCATCGGGTAATCCTCAGGGAGCTTTATTAGCTTTCCTTGCAATATTCTTCACAATTTTTGTTTTCGGGTTGGCAGTTTATATTCAAGCAATGAAGGTTGAAATCCCATTATCATTCGGCAGGATACGTGGGCATGGAATAAGGTGGCCGTTGAATTTTATATACACATCAAATATCCCTGTTATTTTAGTGGCTGCATTCATTGCAAATCTCCAGTTATGGGCAAGATTAATGCAAGGGTGGGTTGAAGGCTCTTCAGGGGTTTCATCATGGATCTCGCAGCATATTTTCGGGCAATTTCAAGGCAACATCCCTGTTTCTGGTTTGGTTAAATGGGTCACAGCGCCAAATTTAGTGAATGAAGTATTCGCAGCATTTTCATCAGGCTCATTTAATTGGCAGGTATTTGGACAGGCATTAACTTATGCACTCTTCCTTATTATCGGAGCAGTTGTATTCTCTGTATTTTGGATGCAGACAGCTGGCATGGACGCAGGGAGCCAGGCAAAAAATATAATGGCTTCTGGATTGCAAGTTCCTGGTTTTAGGAGAGATGAAAGGGTATTGGAAAGAATTTTAAAACGCTATATTCTCCCGCTAACAGTGATGGGAGGGATTGCCATAGGCTTGTTAGCTGCTTTCGCCGACATTCTCGGGGCATTAACATCAGGCACAGGCATCCTGTTGACGGTTATGATCATTTATAGATTGTATGAGCAGGTTGCGCAACAGCACATGATGGACATGTACCCTGCCTTAAGGAGAATGATGGAGTAAAAATGGTTTTAGACAGTTTTTTCAATTCAATCTTTGGTTGGCTGATAACATGGAATCCCCCGGCGGCATTGGCAATTATCTCATTTTTATTAATGCTGTTCACAACATTAATTTACAAATATTTCACAGATCAAGAGGCTTTAAAAAGTATAAAGCAGGAGATAAAAGAAATTCAAAGCGAGATGAAGGAGTTCAAGCATGACACCCAAAAAGTTATGGAGCTCCAAAAAAGGTCATTTGAAAAAACAATAGAGACATTTAAGCACCAAATCAAGCCAATGCTAATTACATTCATTCCTTTTATCGTCTTGCTCCCGTGGTTGAGAAATGCTTTTATACCCCATGGAAAGATTTTCCTTGGAATGGGATGGTTCGGTAATTATCTCGTATTGTCAATAATCTTCAATATAGTATTAAGGAAACTATTAAAGGTGCATTAAAATGCCGTCGCCAAAACACAGGTCAAGAAGGATGAGAAGGGTTTTTGTCAGAACAGCTTCTAGAATAAAGCTGCATTACAGGAAGAGAAAGCCTGCAAAACAAAAGTGCCCTGAATGCGGCAAGGTTCTTAGAGGAGCAACAAGATTGAGGGCTACGAAGTTAAAAACAGTTTCAAAAACAAAAAAAATACCTTCAAGAAAGTTCCCAAATATCTGCTCGCAATGCTCAAGGAAAAAAATAATCGAGATGGCTAGGGGTATAAAATTAGGGGAGCAGGAGTAAAATGGTGGAAATCGGGCAGTTGGCAGTGAAGATAGCAGGAAGGGATAGCGGAAATATCTGCATCATCGTCGAGGTAATAGACCCAACTTATGTTTTAATCGACGGCAATGTCCGCAGAAAGAAATGCAACATCAAGCATCTGGAGCTTCTAGACAAGGTAGTAAAAATCAAAAAAAACCCCTCGACAGAAGATGTTAAAAAAGAATTGGATAAGCTCGGCATCAAAACAATAGTAAAGGGAAAAAAGCGGGAAGCCAAGCCAGCTCCAAGAAAACAAAGAAAAGCAAAAGAAATAAAAGCTGAGAAGCCCTCTGAAGGAGAAAGCAAGAAGGGGGAAAAAAGAAAGTAATATGCATGTTTTAAAAACAAAGTTTCATAACAATCCAAATATAGGGTTGTATGGATTTGCTACTGATTCTTATTGCTTGCTGCCGAAAAATTTAAGCAAACAGCTAGTTGAAAGCATAAAAGAAGTTTTGAATGTTCCAGTATATCAAGTAATTATCTATAATACCAATTTAATCGGTGTTTTTTGCGTTGGCAACGAGGATTATTTATTCATCCCAGATTTCATTCCAGAGCATGAGCTTAGAGAACTGAAAAAGATTAAGGAAGTGAAGATAATACAAATAAATACAAGATTCACTGCTCTTGGTAATAATATCGTTATCAAAGACAAAGACTGCTTAGTTAACCCGCAGATTGAGCAGAGTGTTAAGGAAAAGCTTGAAAGCCTTGGTTTTAAAGTCAGCCCACTAGAAATAGCGGAGAATCCTACAATAGGTTCATGTACTGCATTAAATCATAAAGGCTGCTTATTACATCGGGATGCAACTAACACAAGAAAAATCTCTGCCTTTTTAAATCTCCCGGCAAACATAGGCACTGTAAACTTTGGAAGCCCCTATGTAAGGTCTGGTTTGATAGTAAACTGCAATGGCTACATTGTAGGAGCAGAGACAACAGGCCCTGAAACTCAAAGGATAGATGAAACACTGGGCTTTATAGGTATTCAGGCGCTGTCCTAAGTCTCAATAATTTTTAAAAAATAATTATAGCAGATTAATCTGCTATAAATCTCTGCCCTTATCATATTAGCATTTACAGAGCTCACGCTACTTCCATATTTATGCTTCAATCCGAAATATCCAGATTCAATTAACTCGCGTCTATGATATTTTCTTAGATCAAATAACTTGGCCGCTTTTCTTCTTGCAGTGAAGTTATTATGCCTAACCTTGCCATAATCCCTAAGGGGTATATGTGCATGGATGTTGTTCTCATTGCAGTATTCATGCAACGAGTTAGCATCATATGATTTGTCAGCAACAGCAATCTTTGGGTTGCTTTTTGATATTAGGGGTATGGCATCCTTAATATCATGTGCAGGCAAAACCCTAATCTTTGCTGCACAGAATTTCTTCTTTTTAGTGTCAAATGTGCAGCTCATCTTGACAGGAATCTTCGGGATTCTGCCGTCGATTCTTCTTAAGTAATGATAACTCGGATTTACTCTGCTAAATCCTGTGCTGTCTAATGCAACTAAGTAATGCATTCCTCCAGAAGTTAACTCAAGCATCTTCTGCCAAAATGCAGAAGATATTTTTTGCATTGTGTAATGCAAAGCAGATTTACTAGGACATTTTATTCCAAGCAAATCAAATAAATATTCTATTCTTCTATAAGAAAGTTTGCAATAAGCTTTGATTAGCAAAGCCTGCAAGTGCTCGTAGAATTCATAAGTTTTCGGCCCGTATCTATGCAAATGCCTTGGACATTTAAGGCGTCTTAGCAAACGCTTAATCTTTTTAATTAGTTTTACCTCTTTTTTCATGGTTAGACACCTCTTCTGTCTAACCCCCCTTGCTCTGCAAGGGGTTATTCATTAATAAAGATTTAAGACAGCGCCAGGTATTCAAAAACATTTATAAACAAAATTTCTGGGATATTATGCATGGCATCAAAAGAAGAGCAGGAGCATGAAAAAAAGCTGTTGGAATTCCATATTTTGAATGAGCAGCTGAACCAGTACAAAATCCAGCTTGCCAACCTCCATCAGCAGAGGCAGAATCTAGCTAATCTTTCCTTGTCATTAGAAGAGGTTTCAAAATTAAAAGAGGGAGATGAATTTCTAAGCCCTTTAAGCTCAGGCGTTCTGGTAAAGACAGGATTAAAAGATCCTGGAAAGGTCTTGATGGCAGTGGGTGCAAACGTAATTGTAAAAAAGAAGATAGAAGAAGCAGAGCTGTCTATTAAAGAGCAGGAAAAGCAGATAATTTTATTAATCTCGCAGCTAAAGTCTGAATCGGAAAAATTAGTGCAGGCAGTTTATTCTCTTCAGCAGGAATGAGCAATTATCAGATAACTTATCCATAATCTTATCCACAGCGCTTATAAACTTTCTCAAAAATATTTACTTCATGGCAGATTTTTTGGATTATTACTCTAGGAAGGACATCCAGAAAGCAATATTAGAGGCGTCAAGAGATAGGGAAGTCGCTGTAAAATATCACTCAGGTAGTTTTGGAAAAAGGCCTGATGCATTAAATTTTGAGCAGGATGTATTTGAATTAGCAAAGCAAGGCGCTGTATCATTCCATGTTTCAGAAGAGCATTGGAAAAATCCCTTGTTATTGAAGCCGGCCATGGCAAAAAATGAATTAGACAATTTAAGGGTAGGCTACGATATAATCCTGGACATCGATACAAAATTTATAGAATATGCAAAAGCAACTGCAGAATTATTAATAGAGGCATTGAAATTTCATAACATTAAAAACATCGGGCTGAAATTTTCAGGCAATAGTGGGTTCCATCTAGGCATTCCATCTCAATCCCTTCCAGACCATGTAAATAATATCTCAATAAATAAATTATTTCCAGAAACACCGAGGGCAATTGCAGCGTATTTGAAGGAGATGATAAAATCAAGGCTGTCAGAAAAGCTTCTTGATATCAGCACATTGCAGGAGATTTCAAAAGCAACAGGAAAGAATAAAGAAGAGTTGATGGAAAAAAATAAATTCAATCCGTTTTCAGTGATAGAGATAGACACAATTCTAATTTCGAGTAGGCACATGTATCGCAGCCCTTACTCAATAAATGAAAAACGCGGATTGGTCTCGCTGCCAATAAAAATAGACGAATTAAAAAATTTTGATTTAAAAAAAGCAAGAATAGAAAACATAAAATCAACCATGGCATTTTTGCCGAACGTAAAGGAGAAAGAAGCAACACAGTTAGTGATGCAGGCACTCGATGCAATAAATAAAAGGCCGTACCTTATCCCGGAAGAGCAAAGACCAAAGCAGCATTATGATGAGCTAAAAGCTTCAATTCCAGACGAGTTTTTCCCGGAATGCATACAAAAGTTATTGCAAGGGGTAAGGGAGGATGGAAGGAAAAGGGCCGTATTCATATTAATTAATTTCTTAAAATGTTTAGGTTATTCAATGGAAGAAGTTGAAAACATAATAAAAAAATGGAATCAGAGGAATTATCAGCCACTGCCTGAAAATTATCTTCTATCTCAATTAAGCTGGCATAACCGCCAATCAGAAGCAATCCTGCCTCCGAATTGCTCTAACCCATCTTATTACAAAGAGCTAGGAGTTAAATGCCAAGAAGATGTATGTGGCAGATGCAAAAATCCTGTTAACTTTGCAAAGAGAAAATATTTTGCTCATCTAAGAAATAAACCAAAAAGAAAACTACTTAAAAAAGGTAACAAATAGAAAGATTTAAAAAGGTTGTATCTTTCCAGTCATATCAAATTAGACTTAAATAAAATGAAAACACAGTATGGAATAATCAAGGCAAAAACAAATTTGCCAGTAACAGATTTACTTGTAGTTCCGCATAAAAAACATGATTTAACTGTAAGATATCCCTCTTTCGGGAGGAATAGTTATTTAAATAACATAGAAAGCATGCAAGCTGATTTCTATCACTCAGATGAATTTCCAAGAATAAGATTCAGGCCAGCAACAACCTCGGAATCAGTTTCAGCAGCAGCTTATAATTTTAGGGAGTTAGCTAAACCAGAGATACTTGATTCATCTTGGCTACAGCTTGGTTGGATAGTAAGAACCTCAGAAGGGGTTTTTGCTAACCCAATAAGAGATGCAGAAGGAAATCCAATAACTAATGAAGCTGAATTAAAAGCATATTTGAATGGCTGCAGAAAAGTTAATGGCATCTACCTTGGTGATAATGATTTTGGTTTTGCACCTTATGAAGCATTCAAAAGAGGAGTTCAGGAAAGCGGAACCTTTACAGAAGGAGGGCTGGCAAGATTGCTTGAGCATTCAGATGAAAAAACAGCACATAATCTTGGAGAGATATCCTCTTCAGAAAATTATCCAAGGGAGGTAAATGTTTATTGGTTTGATCCCGTTGAAGAACCTGTTCTTAGTGTTTCCGCTTTGTATTCCTACTGGAACTTAGGCATTAGGTTGTACATCAATGGTGGCAACGATGGCTACAGCAGGGGTGGTTGTGCTTTTGGGGTACAAAAAACTGGCGAAGCCAGTCGCGCCGAAAAATAAAAAATGGCAGTTCAAATAACAGGGGAAAAAGTAACTGATGGAGTTTATATAAGAATAAATGGCGAGACTTATAGATTCCAAAGAAATATAACCCCATTTCAGTCAAAAGCAGAAATAAATCCTGGTGAATATACATTAGTAAACAAAGGTAAACTTCCTTATCTTCACTCTGATCAGGCTATTTCAATGATTCAATCTTTTTATGGGCTTAAATCTTTAGATGCAAATGTTCGAGCATTAACTGCAGGATTAAAAGTTCCCAGTCCTTCAATCTTTATGCCACATTATGTTAATGTAAATGAAGCATTACAAGGAAGAAGTGTTTTGTATGATGCTTCAGGAAACTTGATTGAAGGCGATAGGCTGGAGAAATATTCTTCCACGTTAAATTCAGATTGTTGGGTTCATCTTAATGCAGGATTCCCAAAGGAAAGTGAAAAAGGGACTGGATTTTTGGATTTAGATTTAGCTGTTATTACAGGCCTTGATGCTGAAGGCAAACCTGTAATTTCAAGAATGCCTTTAGAGGATTGTTTAGGGAAAAATTGCTGGGCTGATTTAGAATTATTGAATTCGCAAGGACTTCCTACTAGAGCATCAAGAATTGGAAGATACATTCCAGGTAAAGTAATTTATTTTACTTATCCAACAGAAGATTCTGTCGCGAGGTTCGATGCGAATCCCGGTTGGACTTACCTGAATTGCAATAGGAATCCGCGGGACTCGAATACTTCGCTCGGGGTATTTTTATGCGCCGAAGGCACGCAAAATTCTGAAACACATTAGATTGAGTCTAAAATTATTTTGAAATTCTTTTCATTTTGATTTCTTTTATACTCTTTTAATAATGGAGTGAGTCTATTTCTTTTAATTATCTTATTTCTCATCAAATACTCGCAAAACTGCGTAACATTCTTCCCCTTTTCAACTTCGTGGCACCTTTCAAAATCTATCATTGTCACCTTGTTCTTATTTATTAGAATATGCTTGTACGGATTAGTTAATTCTTTCTTATTGATCTTAAGAACATCCAATATCCTGCACTGCCTCAGAATATTTTTAATTATTTTTTTTGCATTTTTATCTTTCAGGCAATCTCCTATTCTCTTGCCTTCGACGAATTCATAAACCAGCATATTCTTTTTTACATTAATAAGTTTAGGGCCAATTCTTTTTTTATTTAATAATCTCAGCCAATCAGCTTCAATTTCAGCCCTATTGCTGATCTTAACCGCAACCTTCCTCCCCTTAAATCTGCCAGTGTATACTTTACTTCTTTTTCCGCTAGCGAAGAATTCCAAGCCTGCAATATTCATGCTGATAGCAGGTAGAAACATATATAAATTACTTTTCATAAATCAGTAAAAAAGATGGTGCAAATTAATAAAATAACAACTTTTATCGTATTCTTGTTAGTGGCTTCCCCGTCTTTAATATATGCAACGCAGGAAACAGACTGGCTTATCCAAGAATATGATAAAAGAGACAGGGGTATTGAAGAATCTGCATTGGCTGTATTGGCTGTCAACAAGCAGTTAGGCTCGCCAGCATCATTATCCTCGGCAGTGGCAAAACTGAAGAGTTATTTAGACTCATGCATCCAAGCAAATAATTGCAACAATAAGGATGTGGCATTGGCAATATGGGCATTAAAGGAGGTTAGGGATACTTCTCCAACCCTGGATGCAGCAACAAATTGGCTGATAAATTCAAGAACAATATTTGCTCCGGATACAGAAGCAGATGATTGGCTCCTGCAAATAATATCTCCAGTATCAGGAAGTTGTGCAGTCAACAATACAGAAACAAAAATAGAAAAAACAATTTCTGTTTCAGCTGGCTACACTCCATGGCAGTCAGTCAAGGATTTAGTAACGCAAAACACAAATGATCTGGCAATAGACTGCACATCATTAAGCTCAGTTAATTCAATTTCTTTAATAAAGAAAAAAACCGTCTCAAATATAATCAATTATTTCATCATAGAAGAAATTCAAAATCAAAGATCTGTCAGGGTGCAGCTGGGAGTTCAGTGTTGGGGGCCTACATACAGGTCGATATGCAATCAAGATACAGCTGCTTATGTTTTATTAGCGTTAAACAAGCAGGGAAAAAATCCAGATCCTGCCTGGCTGGAGCAGCAAGATTTAGCCCCTTTAGAGAATGCAGTATTATATAAAATAACAAATAAACAAGGACTCCTATCGACGCTGCAGTCTTCTCAATCGCCAAGTGGTTTCTGGCAGCCAGTGGATGTTGTAGCAACGAGTTTAATCTACTCATTAATCCCGTCAGAATCACAAGCTGCAAAAAAAGCTCTTGCCTGGCTCCAAGGACAAAAAGCCCCAGAAGGATGCTGGCCAAGGCCTTTAAATTTATGTGATCTAAAATCAACAGCAGCAGCAGTTTATGCGCTTGCGCAATCAGTATCAACAGCAACATCGCCTCCAGGAAATACTACAAGGCCGTCTGAAAGAACAGCATTAGATGATTGTGATGAGCCGTGCTTAGATAGGGATGGGTGTATTTGTCCTGCAAATGAATGCAAAAGGTCTTTTATAGAAAACGATGAGACATGTGAAGGCCCGAAATCAACCACTACGTCGCCACAGCCAGGCACTTATTGCGTTACAGAAAGGTTATGTGACGGTCAGCTTGATAGATTGGGAAGATGCATCGATATTGCAGGAGATAATTGTCCCGAAGAGGAAGTTGAACCCGGAGATGAAACTAGTGGTGAAACCGACGGGGAAAGAGAACCAGTAAGCAGAGATAAAAGGTTAGAAGTTGAAGAAGAGACAAGTATTTTATTTTGGGTGTTAATGGTGGTTGCAGCTTCAATCGCTTTAATTGGAGGCTCTTTCCTGGCTTATAAAAAAGGCCTGATAAAATTCAAGAAAAAACCAACGTCGGAATACAAGCCGAGAATGAAGGCCCAGCAAGAATCCAAAGTGACAGAGCAATATCAGCCAAGAATGATATCAAGGCAGAAGCAGCATCCAGTAAAAAAGTTTTTAGACAGCGAGCTTGATAAATCCATTGAAGAGTTAGAAAAATTATTGAAAAGCTAAAAAAGTTAATTTCTTTAAGCTAATTTCTTTTAAGCTCTTTTTTCATCAGCACATTCTCTGCATGCAGGTTCCGCATAACCATGCTATTTCTATGCAACCTGGCAAGCAGGTCATTCAAAAAGTCTTCTAATATTTTAGGCTCAATATTAAATTCTTTAGGCTCAATAATCTCAACAACGCTCGGCATAAAATCAAAGCAGATATCCAAGAGGGCATCCAGGTCATTGCATTTAAACTCGACTTCTGCAAAACTGCTGTAGAATTTCTCAACCTTTGCAGGCTCGCTAACCTCTTTCTTCAAGATTTTAATATTCTTTTTCTCAAGCTCATTAACAACGTCCCGCATTACTTTCTCAACATGCTCAACAGGGCTTCCTAAAATTTCAATTATTATCCTAGATCTTATCTCCATGTTCTCCATCCCCTAAAGAATCCATACAGTCCCAGGACAGTCATCAGCCCGGAAAAGAAAAATATCCCCATCCTTCCTGCCTCAGTTGATTTTCCCTCGTAAACAACATTCCCTGTCACATCTTGAAATCCTTGAGAACCTTTTTTAACGCTTTCGCTTTTACTTTTATCGTTATCAACTTTCACTTCTTTGGTTATGCTATAAGGTGTTTTTCTTCCATCTTTTAAAATTTTAACTGCTAGTTTCGGAGAAGCAGCTTTGCTTACATCATTCACGTTTAATTTAAGATCAACAGTTTTTTCCTCTCCTTGCTTTAGCTCAACAACTTCCTTATTATCATTGCTATATTGTTTTTTTCCGCTGAACACATAGCTCCAGACATCTACCTTCAAATCCTCCTTATTATTTTTAAGCATGACTTTTACATTAAATTCATCATTGTCAGAAATTGTTTCTGGAAATTCAACTAATTCATATTCAAACTCTTTAGCTCTTGCAGCTCTAACCTTTGCATCTTTACACAATGGTTTTTCTCTAATCTCCAAAATTTCTTCATCGTTTGCATCCAGTCCTTCTAGTTTTACTTTCCCATTTCCATCTGCGAAATCATCATCGCAATTATCTGGAATTCCAATGGGATAAGTAAAAGTATAATTCTGGAATTTGTCATAAACAGAGAACTTGCTTTTCTTAGTTACTCTATTTCCTTCGCTGTCCTCGATCCAGATCCAAACAGTTTCTTTGCCAGTATTTCCTTTATACGCGAAGAATTTAACCCTGATTACATCCCCCCATTCTGCTTTGCCGTCGCCAAGATCGTAAATTCCTTCTATTCTTAATTCAGATTTTAAAGATGTTTTATTATCCATATTATTAGAACTGAGAGTAGGAGTTGTTTTCTGCCATTTGTCTTCTGATAAAGACCAGCTTACCCCTTCATCGCTGCCCTCATAAGTTACTTCGTCAATTGAATCGCTATTGATATCATACAATTTTATCTTCTCGTAGCCATCATTGTTTAAAAAACCAGAAACTCCATTCATATAAACTACAAGATAATCCCTGCTTTTAATTACAGTTCCACTCTCAGTAGTTGAATCTACAATCATAACATCGTAATCATCTCCAACATTGTCTTTAAAGCCAAATCCTAACAAATCCAAATCAACATCTCCTGAGTTATACAGCTCAATCCACTCGCCGTTGGGCATTGCAGCGTCGTCATCGCCTTCAGGGTCAGGCAAAAATTCTGAAATGCTAATAGCGGAGTAATCAGGAGAGAAGCTAATGTTTTCTATATTGTCTTTTCCAGGGCTCGGCTCGGTATTAACCCATGCACCATTAATAAGACTGTAGCTTTTGCCGTCGACCGAGCTACTGTAGCTAACAGAGTCTATAACGTTTCCATTCTCGTCTTTTAAATTTATATCCTCTCCCGAATTGCTCAGCCCGCTTCCAGCAATAGCACTATCGCTGACATAAACCCAAGTAGCATTTCCAGTTTCAAAATTGCTGTAAACTCTTGAATCAGAATCAACAATCAATGCAAAACTATTCCCAGGGATTAAAATATCGTTTCCATTAAAGCTTTCAAAACTATCTTCGCCGTTGCTGTCATTTATCTTCCAGCTGCTCATATTTACAGTATCAGTCCCGTTATTATACAGCTCGATATACTCGCAGTAGCTCTCGCTGCAAGAGGGGTTTGCCATAATCTCATTAATCTGGATAGCAGCAAAAGCAAAATTAGAAAAAATAACAAAAGTCAGTAAATATATCAATTCCCTCATATAATCTTGATATCATATAAAAATATAAAATATTCTATTGATAGCAGAGGATAACAGAGAGGTAGAAAAATCTTCAAAGTGCAATCAATTCTTCGAATTTAATTCCCCTTTCTTTTGCAAACTTAACATCGATGACGAAATTATTCCCTGTTTTGCTTTCCTTCAAATCTTTAATTTTCAAAAACAGCCATTCAGTATTGTTGAACCTTGCACCAACCCAAGGCTCGGCCCCGAATTTTTCAGCGAATTCTTTTAGTTCTGAAATCTGCTGCTTGTCTATGTATCTAGAACTTTTCCCGCCTTTGCATTCGATTGCTAAAACTCTTCCTTTTCCGCCAACCAATAAATCAGGACAAGGTAGAGGAATCGAAGCACTTCCTGCAGCCCTCATTGCAACGAACTTCCCAGTTTTCCAAAATAAATGTAGAAGTTCTCTCTCGGTTCGGCTACCTTTAGTTTTGCTCAACCATGCCCACCCCCATATTTTTGAGATGATATCTTATAACTCTAGGACTTCTTTCAAGAATCCTGGCTATTTTATCTGCTGTAATATTCTTTCTATCATTTAAAATCTCTAATATCCTTTTTTTAGCCAAACCATTAGAAAATCTTTCAAAGCTCCATCCGGTTTCTATAATTGTCTTTAGCTTAAGTCTCTTCCCCGGATGATTAAAATTTATTCTATCATAGAAGAAAGTTAAGTTTTCCTTCCCCATGATCCAAAGATAATGCATGTGACCATTTTCTCTTGTTTCATTTTTGACATCACTTGATCTAATCCCAACGTCTTCTAATAAATTCTTGATCCCCTGCACAAACCCGAGAGGTTTTAAGCCAATTTTAATATGTTTATTTTTCACATTTACACTTCCCTCATCATCAAATAAAGCCCTGAGGAATACATATTTCATATTTTTATCTAAATCATAAACAAATTGCGGAAATTCTAATCGTTCTCCTGTTTTGTAATTATAGACTGAAAGAATAAAATGAGAAACGATTGAGGGATATGAGATTACATAATTTGGCCTCCTGTACTGGTTAGGATTATTTCTCATCTCTACATAAGGCTTAATATCTCCAAAAACCCTTTTAACAAGAAGATTGAAATAGTCTATAAGGTACTTTTCACTATTAATATAGGATATTTTAATTCCTTTAGATCGAGTTATTCCAATAGTTCCATCTCCACAAATATGCCCTAGCATCTCAATAAACTCTGCATCGATTTTTATTGGAAGCCGAGGATCGTTAATAGGTTTACCACTTGATCCTCCCCTTTTATTAATTTTGGTTTTATATTTGACCTGAATAATATTTTTTTCTATTTCTTCTCTCGATATATCTATTAAATCTCCAATCTTCAAAATTACTTTTAGAGGATAACAGTTAGTTCCACTCCTCCAATTAATAGCCATGAGAGTATCTGCCCTTTTAATTCCAAAAAATTCACCAAACTTCCTCCATCCATTGAATTTACTATATCCAATATCAAAAAATTCTTCTCTAAACCCTGCTCTAAGTTGAATGTAAATCTTTTCAACAGACAAATCCCATATATGAATCTCTTTTTTCATAATCATAAATATCAACGCTTTATTTATAAAAGCTACGCAACCCAATGGTACGTATGTCATATGAAGATTAGGAGTAGTATATAATTGTTTATGGTTTAATAATACGGCTTTCAAGTCCGCCTATTCTCGTTTCTTCAACGTCTTGAGGGATATACAATCCTCTTACCCTCCTATAAATTCTTCTAGCATTGTCTAAAAACTCTGCAGTCCCGTCTAGGCTCTCGTATGGTGTTTGAATCGTAACCGGCTGACCTTCCCCCTCTTTTGCTTCTTGTGCCAGCAAATCATAATAAACATATAGTATCCTGAGAAATGGAATGTTCATTACGTTGCCTTCTCTATACCCTTCTCTTTCTTTAGCTACTTCTGGGAGAACATTCATTCCAATTGCTAAGTCTACATGTTTTTCTAAATTCTTCGCCATTAACAGATGATATTCCCTCTCGTCCTCAGAGATCAACTTTTTATAGTCATAAAGTGCATTTGTCCATACGACATCATCATTAGGACCACGATCCAAAATTGCTAAATCTATTTCCCTTATCTTAAGACCAAGACCCTTAAGATCAAGATCTCCTTTTTCATACATTGAAAGCATGTTAAGGAGCAGACCATGTCCATGAATTATAGCCTCATTATAAATTGCCCTTAAATTTTCATCTTTTTCATAGAATATTTTGATCAAGCTATTTGGCTTAAAAACCGCGATCTCCATCGGCCTTCCCAAGAGATTAGTCAACCCTTTATCATTCTCTAAACCCACCAATTCCGGATAATCCTCGCTTCCCTCCTTCAAGGCTTTTATCTGTTTTGATTTACCCCCCTTGACCATTCCCATAAACTCTATAACTTTGCCGCCTTTCCTCAATAAAATCAATTCATTTCTTTTTATGTTGAAAGGAAAAATCCTACCATAAGGATTATCTAAAAGTTCTAAAAGAAAGTATAATTTAGTTAAATTTGACCTGTCCATTTACAACCCCCCAATTCGCTTTTATCAAAAAATATTATAGTAGTTTTTGTTATAAAGATAAACTCTCATCATAGTTTAGAGGCTAGACCTCTTTCCTCGTATCTAAACTTTGATTTTCTCATAGCAACCCTGATCCTCTCAGCCCTCTCATTATCTCCGATGACATGATATAATGCCAGATAACTAAGTCTTCTTAACCTTTCATATACCCCGTCAATGTCCCTAGAATCATCTTCCTCATTCCTGTATATAACTGGCTCTTCTACCAATGTTCCAGAATCTTCATAGTTCGTAATCATATCTTATTTTGCTATTAAAAACCATTATAAACCTTTCTCTTCAAATTGGAAACTGTGATGTCCCGAAATAGGTTTACATATTTGTTTAAATGAAATATCAATTTTATATGGTTGATAACCCCTAATTGTTACCCTACTTAAAGTTTAATCTCATCCTCGATAATTATTTGTGGAGCTTTATTTTGATCATATTGGATTTTATTATCGATAAAATAAACTCATAATTGTCTAAGGTGTAAAGTAATTATGAGACATCACACTTCAAATTGGAAACATTTGTTTAGGATTTATTTAAGTTTGCTATATATTGTATATAGAAGAGTTTATTTTTTCATCATCTCATTGTATTTTTTCTGCCCGAATAAAACAAACCAAATTGCCCCAATTCCCACCAATCCTAAAATAACAATTAAAGCGTCATTCATCTTATCTCATTTAGCAATTTCGCAGCTTTTTCTTTTCCAATAGCTAATATAAAACTTGCCAGTCTAGGTCCTTTTTCTTTTCCAATCAAGGCAAGATAAGCTCCTTTAAAAAATTCTGCATTATTAATCTCGACTTTTTTGCAGATCTCATAAAATTCATTGAATAATTCCTGCTCTGAAAATTTTTTCTTTTCCAATTTTTCTTTTAGCAGTTTCAAGCTTTCTTTCTGTTTCTTATCCAATCTTTTAATTACCTCTTGAGGAGTTTTATCATGCAGCTTAAACTTGAATTCATCAGGGGCATATTTCTCAATCCATTTTCTGGCAAGCTCAGCTCTCTTAAGCACGTCTTTATTTTTGCTTATTTTCTTAATGTCTTTATGTATCTGTACAAGCATAGTCAAATGCCTGAGGCCGATTCTCTTGGGTTGCTTTTTGGTTAGCTTAATGCAGCTTAATTCATATATTCTCTTATCCTTCCCATAAGCTTCATTGTTATAATATCTCTTCTCTAATCTATCGAAGTCCTCGTAAACTTTTATGACATCCAAGTCAAAGCTAATTGCAAATTCTGTATTCGGTCTTGTCCCGGCAAACAAAAATCTAACAATTTCAGGCTCATAAATTTCAAGGCAGCTTTTCAAGGTAATCACGTTTCCAAGTGAGCTTGACATTTTCCCCCCGATCCCCTTTACAATCACGAAGTCATACTTCAAATCAAGCGGGTGCTTCATATCTTTATACAAAACAGAATATGTTTCATTCGCCGTAATCCTGCTCCCGCCAGGCTGCTGATAATGCTCCTTACCGGCAGGCTCAAAATCAACTTTCTCTCGGTGTTGTCGCATCGGCCAGTCTGCTCTCCAGGAAAGCTTCACAATCCCTTTTTTCCTGAAATCAATTTCATTGCTATAGCCGCATTTGCATTCATATTTAATATTATAATTCCCATCGAATTCAACAACGTTTGTGTTGTCTGTTTTGCACTTTTCACAATAAACTCCAATAGGAAACCAGTCTTCTGGTAAAGGCTCTTTCCTGTATTTGTCTAAAACTTTTTTAATCTCATTTTTTTTATTCAAAATATATTTTATCTCTTCAGCATACTTGCAAGCCCTGTACATTTTATGCTGATAAATAAATTCTGGCTTAATTCCAGTAGCAGGCAAACTATCTTCCAGTTCTTTTTCAAGGTGCTCGGCATAGCTTTTATGGCAGCCAAAAACATCCGGAGTATCCACAATAGGCATTCCTAAATATTTTTGAAGAAGCTCTTGTTTGGGCATATTCTTTGGAACTTTTCTGAATCTGTCATAGTCATCCCAAGAATAAATGAAGCGGGCATTCTTTCCTCTTTCCTTTAATGCTCTCGATACTAAATCAACCGTTATTATCTCTCTAAAGTTTCCAATATGGACTGTTCCAGAAGGAGTTATTCCTGCAGCGCAAACATACTTGGTTTTTTTGCCTCTCTCTTTTATTATCTGCTCAGCAATTAAATCAGCCCAATGCTGTTTTTCATTATCGGCCATAAAGTTTATAATAAAATCCTGTTTAATAAATCTATGCCCCAAGCAGTCACTCATATTATTATCCCTCTAGTTTTAGCGGATATTTACCGAGATTACGTCTCAAAAAAGAAGTTTAATATTCGCTATGTTCTTATTGCTGGTCTTGCAGGCTTGCTTCCAGATATTGATATTGCTGTTGCCTGGGCACTAAAGCTGTTTTCGAATGCATCAATCTCTGGCTTGCATAGGACCCTAACGCATTCATTGCTTTTCCCATTGGTATTTTTGGTTTTATTTTTTATTGCAGGTAATTATAATTCTAAATTTATGAATAAGCAAAGGCTGAAATTAAATTCTTTCTTTTTGGCAATAGCATTTGGAACTTTAGTGCATATTATTTTGGATTTTACTTTCTCAGGAAGTGTTCTTATATTCTATCCCCTGTCTGATCTTGAAATAGGCCTGGATTTAATCCCCTTGGGCTATTTTGAAGGGACATTTTTTGCAGGACTAGATGCAATCATTATAGTTGTCTGGCTTATACATGAAGAATTAAAGCACAGAATTTCTGATTATATATAATTTAACTTTATATAATCTAACTTCTTTCTAAGAATAGTTAAATCTTCAAAAACAAAAATAAAAAACAGCCCTTATTGAGCTGTTTCATAAACTGCTTTTACTGCTACAACCACAGCAGCGGGGGCTACAAAAGTTACAACCCCTCCCAATATGTTCCCGAGTGGACCCCACAAAACTGTCAAATTAGCAGCTGCACTTGATGACATCAATGCAATAGATGCAACTAAAAAGGTTATTGCTTCCTTCTCACTAATATTTAAGAATCCTACAACTAAACCTAGCAGCACTAATAGCCAGCTCAATCCGACACTGCCTGAATAGCCAAATATTACAGCCAGAACTAAACCTACTGCAAATGCCCACCATCCTAATCCTTTACCTTTCTTGGCCACTTAACACACCTCCTTTCATATAATAATTTATTATTCAAAACAATAATTCAAACCTATATAAAAGTTTAGAACTACTCCAAAGTTGATATACTATAATATATTTTCCTACACAACCTTGATCTGCATAAAAACTTTTTTTTCTTTAATAACTGCACCTTTCCTTTTTTTCATAATCTCTCCAGAACTCATCTCAGTTTTCCCGACACAAATTAGTTCGTCTTTTAATGTCATGACTGCAGCTAAATCATCTTTCTCAATGCCCTCGTTCAATCTGCTAATTCCGGGGATATTGAGGTCAGCTCCATGGCATAAAGATTCAATGCAGTTATCAAAGACCCACATTTTAGGGAAATGCTCGACTGCTTTCTCAGCAGGATAGATTATTTTTCTTATTCCTTTTTCATCGCCTTCATTATAAAATTCAAAGGCATCTTTCAGGTCATGCAAGCTCACCCAGTTAGAGTCATTGAATCCAGCAATCTTGGTCCTAACCAGCTGCTGCATGTGCGCTCCGGTTCCAAGCTCCTTTCCGATCTGAAAGCACAATGTTCTTATGTAAGTTCCCGCTTCGCATCCAACTCTAAACAAAACATCTTTTTCATTAATCTCTAAAATCTCAATGTAATAAATTGTTCTTTCCCTTTCAACTCTTTTTACAGCGCTTCTCACAGGCGGCTTTTGAATTATTTTCCCAACAAATTTTTTCATAACTTTTCTTACTTTATCTTCAGAAACATCTTTATGCAAGTGCATCAGGCAGACATACTCTTTCCCGGATTTTAATAAGGATTTCAAAACTCTTGTTCCTCTTCCCAATGCTATCGGCAAAACGCCGGTAACATTCGGATCAAGCGTTCCAGAATGCCCCGCCCTTTTTATCTTCAAAATTTTTTTTACATAGTCGGAAACTTGGTGCGAAGTGGGGCCCTGCGGCTTGTTCAAATTTATTATTCCAAAGTCTAAATCTTCCTCAACGGTTCTCTCTTCAGGTCTCTTTCCAAATTCAATATCGTCAGGTTTTTTCTTCACCAAAATTCCAAGCTCTCTTTCAGAAGGTAGTTTTTTCATAAGACATCCTTAGAATCAACATTTTATAAATCTATTATTTCTTTAATTAATAGAAATGTTTAAATATAAGTTATAACTGTGATTATAACAGAAGTGATAACTAATGTGGATAGAAGAATTAGATCGAAGATTAAATAGGAAAAAAGCAGAGATTACTTTTGATCCGCATTTATTTGACAGAAAAAAATATTGGAGCCTTGACCTTGATAAAGTCGGGGAGGCTATTAGAACAGGTAAAATATTTGAAGAGAAATGTGAAGAACCGAATAAAATATGTTTAAAGAGGTATTTTGGAAAGGAAAATATTACTTATACAGTTATAGTAAGATATCATAAAAACTTTATCGAGGTGAAAACAGCATGGCCAACAATAGGAAGATAGGATGTGATTGTGGTGGATATATGGAGAGTAAAACTGTCAGATTTGATAGCATTAAAACTGAAGCAATGGTCTGCCCGGGGTGTAATTTTATTACGTTAACAAAGGAACAAGCGCAAAATTATGTAAAATTAAAGCAACTGCATCAGATAATAGATGCCGAGAGAAAAATAATTAAGATAGGAAATTCAATGGGATTAACACTACCGGATCAGCTTCAAGAATTTGGAGTAAAAGTTGGAAAAAAAATTAAAACTGAGGCATTGACCCAGAATTCATTTAAGGTTGAGTTGGAGTAATTTTTAATCTTTCCTTATCTGGCCGCTTTTTTCAGTTGGGATAAAGCCTTCTTTCTTCAGGGATTTTGGCTGGGTATCAGCGCTCTTTACCATTTCCTTTTCTTCCCTCTCTCTCAGCTTATCAACAGGGACTTTTTCTATAGCTTTCTTGTCAATTTCTTTTTTCTCTTCAGCTATCTTTTCTTTTTCACCCTCATCTTTCACAACTTTAACTTCTTTCTCTTCTTTCTTTTTCAGGAACTCGGGTTTCTTAATCTTGATTATATCTTCTTTATCTTCTTTCTTTATTTCTTTTCTTGGAGCGTTAATTAATTCAGCTGTTAATTTTCCTTTTTCATCTTCAATCCTGATCTTTACTCTTGCAGGGGGGTGTCTGTTCCCTTGCTTCCAGATATATTCATTCAGATAAGGGCCCACATTTACCTCTTTCTTCAAATGCCTGAATAGGAATTGCTTTGTTGCAGTAATTGCTTTTCTGCTTCTCTTGTATACAGGCACTTTAAGCCATTCTTTCCTTAGCGGGATTGTATATATTCTCTCTTCTGCCATTTTAAATGTTTCAAATTAATCAAGCCTGTGTCTTTGTCCTTCTCCAGCTTCTCTTAACCTTTGTATGTCTTCCAGGATGCACTCTTTTTCCCTTCCCATATTTCTTCGGCACTGTCCAGAAAGGAGCCCATCTAGTTTGTTTTCCTTTCTTCACTAATCTGTTTTTCTTGCCCTTTGCCTTGTAGCGCGCGCTCATTTTTGTTCTTCCTTCTCAACTTTGATTTCATTTTTTGCTTCAGTAGGCTTTTCTGTCTTCTTAACTTTCTTCTCTACTTTCGGTTTCACTTCTTTTCTCGGTTTTAATCCAACCATCTCAGTAGCAATTTTATCCAAAAATTTTTTTCCTTTTGGCGTTATTATCCTTCCTTTATGCACCTTCTTTTCAGCATATTTTACCAGCTCAGCTTTTTCCAGCTGCTGCAGAATTTTTCTTATTATATTGCCTGATCCAGGATAGGATCTTTCAGGCTTATGCCCTCGGTTTTTCTTTCCACCATATTTCTTCCTTAGCTTATTAACTCCAATAGGTCCAAAGAGGTATATCTTTCTTAGCAGGGAGGCAGTTCTTGCATACCACCAATCCAATTCAACAGGAGGCCTTTCCTTGCTGGCTCCAGTCTTAACAAACATAGCCCAGCTAGGCGCTTTTATCTGCTCAACTTTCTTAAGTTCAGAAGCAGCTTTTTTAATCAATTCACTAGGATCAACATCGTATATTGTCGCCATTTTTATCCTCCCGGATTAGTTCCTGCTAAGAATAGCATTAAAAGTAAAATCAAAATTTAGCCTTTAAAAACCTTTTTATAATCTAAAACCAAGCAAAGATTCTCTTCTTATCGCAATACTTTTTCTTCCACCAGTAACTCCAAAGGTTCCAACACCCATGTCTTTTCTTTTGTAAATATTTTTTCCAAAACAATACATCACATCTACGTCTCGATTATTTTTCTTCCAGTCCTGGCTGTAATAAGCAGTTAGCAGAGCAGCTCTAAAAATATTTTTCTCATCTTTGCTTTCCTTTAAAATAAAAAAAGGGCTTCCTTTCATTTCAGTATGAAAAACTAAATCATCTTTTTCAAGGTGTTTTTTCAATAATTCTTCGTTGCTTTCTTTGTCTTTTCCGCCAACGATAAGGCCCTTCTCTAATTTTTCATACCTGAATTTCTCAAACCATTTCCTTCCGGTTTCTCTTTTTTTCAGCAAATTAAAAACATGTTCTTTTATTTTTTCATCTTGAATTTCAATTTTTATTTTATCATATCTGCCTTTCAGCACGCCATTCTTCAGCAGATTCTCCTCAATCCAATTTAAAGTCTGCTTCTTCAGCCACTTAACATGCTCTTGATATTTGCTCTGAGCAAAACCACCTGCTTTAGTTTTCCTAACTTCTCTCTCTTTATTTAGCAAAACTCTTTTATTCCCATAAATATATTCGATAGCTTTCAATCTTTTAGTATCTGCTTTTATATACAAGATAGAGTCATAATCTTTTAATTCCTCTAAAATTATTCCCTCAAGTTTCATTTTTCTTTTAATTTCCTCAATTTTTCTTCAGAAAGTTTCTTTTTATTTTCAAATCTTTCTATCTCTTTCCTCCAATAGTCTTGAGTAGTATCTAGTCTCCCCCCCATTGTTCCAATAAATCCTTTATGTTTTGCGATTTGCTCTTTCAAGCCCTCAATTCTTTTCTCTAATTGCTTTTTTCTCTTTTTCGAGCTCATCTATTTTTTTCTCCTGACTTTTCAGCTTCTCATTTGTAAATTCATAACATTCCCTTATTTCTTCAATGCCTATATCAATTCTTATTTTTCCATCACTTCTCAATTCTCTATAAAGGTCACATAATCTTTCTATGGGTTTAACTCTCCTTGCATACTTAATTAATCCTTTCAAACTTCCAATTTTTCTGTTTAGGATGCAGTCGACTAAATAAATCTCTCTCAATCTTAATATCAAAGAATAGAGGATTGCATCGTTAACAATCAAATCTTTATCCTCTGTCAATAAAGCCTTTTCAACAACTTTCAAGGCACTCTTGCAACTTTCCAGATGCCACTTCAAACTTTTTTTAGTTATGGGTGTTTCCAGTAGTTTCTGCAACAAATCCTCATTCAAAATGGTTTCTGCCTCCAATAACATAGGATAGTACTCTATAATACTTCTTTCCATATATCTTGCTAGATCTCTATACGTCAAGCAAATCAGATGATAGTTCTCAAGCTCTAATTTTATGTTTTTATTAGAAACTATTACTACATCAACATCAGAATCAACACACTCTTCATTCCGGGCATAACTCCCAACCAGGTATATCCCCATGATGTTTTTTAGATATGGATAAACAACGCTAAGGATTTGCTTTTTAATATCCTCTTTAGTTAACGTCCTTATTTTAATTTCTATAAGATTTCCAAGATACTTTCTAGGCAGCAAAACTCCTGCGCCATTTCCAACTTTAATAGCCTGCTTTAACATGTTATAACATAGTTATAACGTATTTAAAAACCTTCCTATCTAGATATTCTTCACTCTCTGTTGTTAAAGACAAAATAATTCTTGCAAAGAAATCCCTTCAAGTTTCATCTTAAAAACAACATTTCTCTCCATTATTTTTCAGCCATTTGATCTTATCTTTATAATCAGGCATAGCCCCTCTAACAATCTTCCAGAAATTCTCAGAATGGTTATGCTCTTTTAAATGCACTAGTTCATGAATGCATACATATTCCAAAACGTCTTCAGGGGCAAATAATAATCTCATCGATAAATTAATATTCCCTTTATGCGAGCAGCTCCCCCAGTTTGACTTGTTATGCTTCAAAAATATCTTTCTATATTCAAAGTTGAAGTATTTTTTATTCAACTCATCTACTTTATTTTTAATGTAGGAAAGTTTGTTTTTGGCAACAACCTTGCTGATTAATGCTGAAGCATGCTCTTTCTTCTCATCATCGCTTAAGTTTGAAGATATATTAAGAAAAACCCTGTTATTATTAATCCTTGCAGAGCTTCCTTGTTTGTCGCTGAATTTTATGAAAACTTGGTAGGAATCTCCTCCAACACTGAAAACCTCTTCGTTTTCATATTCTCTAAACCTTGCTTGTCTATGATCAAACTTTTCAGGATCTTTTCTTATAGTTTCAGTCGCCCATTTCTTTAATTTCAAAATCTCTCTAAACCTTTCTTCCCTGTTCAAAAATCTAGGAATTCTTATGTTTATTCCATTTTTCCCTATTGATGCCCTTGAATTATTCCTGTTCTCAGTATAAACATTAATATGAAACTCTTTGTCTTCAATAACAAGCTTCTCGGTTTGCATTAAAAATCAAAAAAGAAAAGAAGTATATAAAATTAAGCAAGAGATTAATTATCTAACTTGAACCGCCAAAGCTTCTACAGCATATTCATCAATTTCAATTATTGTACCTGCTGCATTATATTTACCTACATTTATCCCCACCAAGGCATTTATATCCCCAGTACAGCCACTTGAGATTAATCCGCCCAACAACTCTCCCGTATCCCCGGCAGGAACAATTACATTTGCACTCACCACAGAAGGGGTTATACAATCATCAGTTACTTTATCATTAACAGTAAGGAAAAACCTCCTAGAGTCCTTTTTTTCATCATTTCTTACAAGAACCCTGAATTTTTTAGCATCATCTCTATCCATAGTTATTGTAGCTGGAGCACTTATCTTTCCAGTAAAGCCAATCTCTCCGACTACAGTTTCTGCAGCATCCAAAGATTGTTCTGTTAAAACTCCAACTTGCTGGAATGTTCCCCTTATCCATGCCAATCCTAAAGCTAAAACAGCAACACCGATAATAACGACCATAATAGTAGTCATAGAAAATTCAATTGCACCCTTTTTTTGCATCATATTCACCTTTTATCTTGTTTATTTGTTCTAATTTATAAAAGTTTCTAAAAAGTTTGGGGCGAGGGAGATTTGAACTCCCGGTCCTACGGTTTCTGCGAACCAAATAACTTCAGCCGTTTAAGCTATACTTTTGGTATATATGCTTTCCCAGGCTAAGCTACCGCCCCTCAATATAGGCCTTACAAAAAACCTTATTTAAACATTTCTAAAGTTAAATAGAAAAGTATATAAAGATAAAAAGATAAAAAGTTACTATGAAAAATGTAAAGGTTGAAGATGAAGTTTGGGCAAGGTTAATGAAGCTAAAGATAGAATTAAGGAAAAAGACCATTAACGAGATTATCAAAGAATTAATGAAAAAATCAAAATGAAACAAATTGAAATAAAAATTCCTGAAAAGGAGTTTACTGTGGATGTAGAAAAAAGATTTTTGCACAATTTGATAGAGAAATCTATAGAAAAAACAAATGGAACTAAGAATCTAAGCACATTATTAATAAAAAATAACTTAAAGAGATATTCTCAAAGGGGGTTATCAGACAGGCTTAGAAAGTGGCAAAAAGGGATTCATGGACAGATGCCTCTAGATTTTTACAAAGGTATTGGAAATTTTATAGGATATGATGAAGACACTTTAAATAAAAAAATAAATGGAGTAAGAATTTGGAAAAGTAGAATCAATTTGAATAAGTTCCCATTAATACTAGATGAAAATTGGATTTATGTATCAGAAACAATTAGGGTAGAAGGGCATTTAACAAATAAAAAATTGGTGTTAGAAAATTCAAATACAGAACTCCTCCATAAATTTAAAACATCTCTAAAAAAGATAGGGATTAAAGAAGAAACAATAAAAGAAGGACTAGATGTTAAGGTACAGATACCGCTTAATGTTGAAACAAAAGACATATCTCTAAAGAATCTAACCTTTAAAAAAACAATAAAAAGATTTCATTATAGGATATTAGATTTAAAAAAAGGGAAAAAAAAGGAACTTATCTTTTATGATAAAGATTTCAGATATGATCGAAGAAACACTTATCTTATTACTTATAAGGATAAGAAGATTAAGTTTGAAATAAACATACCAAAAAAGGATAAGATTACACATAAAAGTTCTCTCGAAGATAATACCTATCAAAAAGTAAACGTCAGTGTAAGGCTAGAGATTCATAATAGGACCCTTGTAGAGATCTTAAGTCAATATTTTGAAATACCCAAAGGAATAAAAAGCTATGACATAGATATCCCCAAATCAGTTAAACATTCTTCAAAAGAACTTCTTAAAAAGATTATAGAATCAGGAATAGATTCAGAGTCCACAATTACAAAAGATAGGGTAATTCTTGGATCAAAAAGTAAAGAGTATCTAAAAAGCTTTTCAGAGATACTGAACAAATTCAATATAACCTCTTCAATAAATTCTAATGGGGAAGTTTTGTTAATCATAGGAAGAAGAAATATAGATAAACTTGATAAAAAATTTTCATTTATCAAAGAAAAACATGATAAAATCCATAAAATAACAGAAAACAAAGTACAGGAAAAATCTCCAAGAGGTCTGTCACTTTCCTTGTATCTAAAGAGCCTTTCAGAATTGAAAGTAGGAGACTGGAATACAATTACGAAAATAGTAGGAAGAACGGGAAATAGTTCTAGAATGTTTTTAAAACAATTACTTCAAAAAAGATTTATCGAAATAGTTAAAAATACTCGTCCAAAGGGATACAAAATAACAAAATTGGGAGAAAAATATTTAGAAAAGAATATAATTTATTGGAGAGATTAAAAACTATGTCTGAAAAATTAAAGCCAAAACTAAAAGAGAAAAACTGGAGTAAAGAATTAGAAAAACCGATTTATGAATCTTGGAAAAGATCAAAGTGTTATAAGTTCGATAAGCGCACAAAGAAACCAATCTATTCAATTGATACCCCCCCTCCTTACATTAACACTCCGGTGCATATAGGTCAAGCGACAACTTATATTCTAATGGATATGTTCGCGAGATTTAAAAGGATGACAAATTACGAAGTGCTTTTTCCCTTAGGGCTAGATAAGAATGGTCTGCCAATAGAAATAGCAACAGAAAAAAAATTTGGTATAAAGTTAATAGAAACTCCTAGAGAAAAGTTTCTTTTATATTGTAAAAAACTTTTAGATGAAGCAGGTTCTGTAACCACGGATTCTTTTCTTAGACTCGGAATAAGTTTCAATTCCTATGAAAAAGGAAATTCTGTAGGAGAGGTCTATGAAACAGATTCAAAGGATTATAGAACTTTAACTCAAAATACATTTCTTGATCTCTGGAATAAAAGCTTAATTTATGAAGATGAAAGAATAACTAATTGGGATCCAGAACTACAAACCACTATCGCGGATTCAGAAATAGAATACAAAGACTTAGCATCCACTTTCAATGATATTAAGTTCAAAGTAAAAGAAACAGGAGAATGGATTGTAATAGGAACTACAAGACCTGAGTTAGTATGCACTTGCGGGATGGTTGTTTTCAATCCCAAAGACAAACGTTATAAATATTTACAAGGAAAAACCGCTGTTACCCCATTGTTCAAAAGAGAGGTTCCAATTAAAGCTCATCCTTTAGCAGAGATAGATAAGGGTACTGGTTTGGTTATGATGTGCTCTGCTGGAGATTTATCAGATATTAGGTTCTTTAGAGAAATGAATTTAGATCCAATTATAGCAATTGAAAAAGATGGCACAATGAACCATCATGCTGATTTCCTGAAGGGACTGAAAGTAAAAGAAGCCAGGCAAAAAATGATTGAAGAATTAAAGAAAAATAATCTTCTTGTTAAACAGACGCAAACTACCCACAGAACACCTGTATCTGAAAGAAGCGGGGCAGAAATTGAGTTTATTGAAATGAAAGAATTCTATCTAAAACAGTTAAATGTAAAGAAAAAACTGAAAGAGATTGCACAAAAACCACACTTTTATGAAGAGAATTCAAGAAGAGTCTTGTTGGACTGGATAGATTCTCTCGCTACAGATTGGCCAATTTCAAGAAGAAGGTATTATGCAACAGAAATCCCTTTGTGGTATTGTAAGGATTGCGAACATATTATAGTTCCAAAGAAAGGGAAGTATTACCAACCCTGGAAACAAAAACCCCCGCAAAAAAACTGTCCAAAATGCAAGTCAAAAGAGTTTGTTGGGGAAATAAGGGTATTTGATACTTGGTTTGATTCTTCTATCTCACCATTGTATATTCTAATGTACGAGAGAGACAAGGCATTCTTTAAGAAATCATCTCCCTGTTCCTTAAGACCACAAGGCAAGGAAATTTCAAGAACCTGGTTGTATTATACCTTGCTAAAGTGCTACCTTCTTACTGGAAAACCAATCTTCAAAGATGTTTGGATTAATCATCACATCGTTGATGAAAAGGGATATAAGATGTCTAAAAGTAGGGGCAACGTTATCAATCCAAGAGAGGTTCTAGATAACTTCGGAGCAGAACCTTTTAGATTATGGGCAGCAGTGGAAGGCAATTTAACTAAAACAGATTTCAGATGTTCCTTTGATAGAATTGATGGAGCCGGAAAAACTTTGACAAAATTATGGAATATTACAAGATTCATTTCAATGTTTCCAGAAAAGAAATCAACAAAGCTTACCAATTTAGATAAATGGATAATAAACGAAATGAATGAATTAATTAGCTTCTCAAAAAATCAATATGAACAATATAATTTTCACGATCCTGCAATAAACATAAAACATTTTATTTGGGAGACATTTGCTTCACATTATATGGAATTAGTAAAAAATCGTGCATACAATTCAATCAAATATTTTACGAAACAGGAGCAAGATTCTGCTTGCTATACTCTCCATTACTGTTTAGATAATCTACTGAAGCTATTAGCACCGATAACTCCAATGATAACTTATAAAATTTATAAAAATTTAAGGAAAAAGGATATTCATTTTGAAAGATTTCCAGCAGAGTCTAAAAAATATAAAACTTTGTTTTCTACTAAAGATATTGAATTATTAAATAGCGAGATTTGGAAAGCCAAAAAAGATAGAGGAATTTCTTTAAAAGAGGAAATCAAGTCTTTAACAGTCCCAAATAAGCTTAAAAGTATAAAAAAGGATTTAGTAATGACTCATAATGCAAAAGAACTTAAATTCGGAAATGAATTAAGTATTAGTTTCTGATTATCGGAATACTTATAAATAAAGGCGTACTAATATAGTACGATATTAATGAGAATAAAAAAGATTGAAATTAAAGAAGATGTTAAATATAAAATACTTTACAAGTATAAAGTAAGATTTAGTGAAATAACACAATCAATTTTATCAGAGAATAAATTTGTAAGAAAAACTAAAGATGGCAGATATATTGCAGTTGCTAAAGAGCAAAGATATTTAACTATAATCTTCGAAATGGATAAGGATATTGCTGAAATAATAACTGCATATCCTTCATCAAAATGGCAAATGGATTTATACAAAGGGAGGAAAAAATAAAAATGGATTATGAAGAATTAAAGTTAGAGGATATAGAAGACGAAGACATTAAATTAGAAATAGATAAGGATGCATTCAAGGGTCCGTTAACATGTTCTAAATGTAATAAAAATATGGTAAAGGTTATTACAGATTTTGATATTCCTGGTGGAGAGATTACACTTCATCTAGAAGCTTATCGCTGTCCAAAATGCGATAGAGAATATCTTTCAGGAGATCAAGCAGAAAAGTTTGATAACATGTTGATATTAATTGATGCAATAAGGCATAGATCAAAATTCAAGTTTGAAAGAGCTGCAAACTACGATGGAAAAAATTGGTTTATAAGGTTTCCAAATGATATAACTAAGAATTGGGATAAAAATAAAGTTACAGATATTATCCCTATAACAAATGAAGACTTCTTTATCCATGTAAAAAATAAAAAAGAATAGCAACAAATGGAACAGATAGACACTAAAAAGAAATACAAGTTGAAGCGTTTTATTAGCCAGCTCAAGCAAGTGCGTGGAAGGCATACTGAGCTAGTCACAGTTTACATTCCTAAAGATTACAGCATATTAAAAGTAACGCAGCAGTTAGCGCAGGAAAAAGACACAGCATCAAATATTAAAGATAAGAGAACAAGAACGAATGTCCAGGATTCATTGGAAAGATTAACCCGTCATTTAAAATTGTACAAAGAAACCCCTCCCAATGGTTTGGCAGCATTCGCAGGAAATATCTCAGGCAATGAAAGCAAAGTCGACATAGAAGTTTTCTCAATAGAGCCCCCATTGCCAATTACAACCCGCTTATACAGATGTGATCAAACATTTGTCTTGGATGAATTGGAAAAGCAGTTGGAAAGCAACTCGATACACGGCTTAGTTGTCATGGATAAAAGAGAAGCAACAATAGGGTTATTGAAAGGAAGCTACATAGAAAAACTGCATAATCTAACATCAGGCGTTCCGGGAAAATACAAAACAGGAGGACAATGTCAAAATCCAGAAACATTAGTTGAAATAGATAAGAGTTTCAAAAAAATAAAAGATATCGTCCAAGGAGATTTAGTCAAGTCATATGATTTCAAAAATAATAAATTCATTTTTTCTGAATGTACTGATAAATGGAAAGTTAAGAAAGAATTTTATATAAGGGTAATTTCTGAAAACAATTTGGTTAATGAAGCTTCCGGAGACCACCTGTTTTTTACTAAAGATGGAGAAAAACCAGCAGGAGAATTAACAGAAGATGATTATATCTTAGTCCCAAATGAAATAGGAATCAAACAAGTTAAGATAAAATCCATAAAAATAATAAACAAACCAATAATTATGGTGGATATCTCTGTTAAAAATGAAAACTTCATAGCAAATGGTATAATCGTTCACAATTCGGCAGCCCGCTTCGGCAGATTAAGAGAGCAGGCAGCAAAAGAATTTTACATAAGGATAGCAGAAGTAGTTAATCAGGAATTCCTGAACAAGAAAGAATTAAAAGGAATTATCATCGGGGGTCCAGGTCAGACAAAAAATGAGTTCTTCGATGGGGCGTTTATAAACAATGAAGTAAAAAAGAAAGTTATTGGCATAAAAGATGTTACCTATACAGATGAATTTGGCTTGGAAGAATTAGTTGATAAATCAAAAGACCTCCTTGTCGATGAAGGGGTAACGGCAGAAAAAGCAGTTTTGCATAAATTTTTTTCAATGCTTGCAACAGACCCGAAGAGGACAGCATATGGATTGAAGGATGTTGAAAAGGCCTTGGAATATGGGGCTGTAGCTCTGTTGTTAATTCTTGAAGGAAAGATAGATGATAAAAAAGCTGAAGAGCTGGAGGAAAAAGCTGCCAATATAGGTGCCCAGACAGAAATAGTGACAGAAGAGACGCAAGAAGGGAAACAGTTCAAGAACTTAGGCGGTGTAGGCGCAATTCTAAGATTTCCAGTAAACTAAACGAACTTAAAAACAAAAGATTTCTATAATATGAGCCCTACGGAAATATTAGGGTAAAAGTATTAATCAAAGGAATAGTCATCGATTCAGAAACAGAGCAAAAGATCTTTGCCAAACACTCGGTTTTACCTAAGGAAATTAGAGATATATTAAAAGAGGGTAAGCATCTATCCAGAAAAGTTGGAGGTGACCAATATGTTGCAATAGGTTTAGCAGAAAGATATTTAACAATCTTTTTTAGATACGACAATTTAAAAAAGGAAGCAATAATAACAACAGCATATCCTTCATCAAAAACACAGATAAAATCTTATAAAAGAAGAATAAAAAAATGAAAGAACTAACAGAATCTGAAATGGAGAATTTGGACATTGAAGGCTTAGAAGAAGTGCATTTCACTTTTGATAAGGATGCATTTAAAGCAAAAGAGTTTCACTGCGACACCTGTAAAAAGAAGATGGATTTGGTGAACACAGAGATGGATATACCAAACAGCTCAATTAAGGTAAAACTAAAAGTATTCAGATGCGATAAATGTAGGAAGGAATATCTTAATTTTGAAGAAGCAGACAAGCTAGGCAAAGCCTTGCAGGTCTCAAAATTTATGGAAGGATCGGCATATAAGGTCAGAAGATCACTTAGCTTTGATGGAGACAATTACATCTTCAGAATACCTGTAGAAATGACAAGAAACCTCGGAAAAAAGCCCCATGTTGATATGATCCCTCTTTCTTCAAAAGATTTTATAATTCATCTTGAAAAAAGCCAGTAAAAATAAAGCAGACAAGGAATTGACTAGGCAAATATTAGCATCACTTTTAAGTAATCACAAATAGAAAGCTTTATATACTATTAATTTCTCCAATTTTAGTATAAAACAAGCAAATTTAGAGGTAAATCAAAATGAAAACTGAAACACAAAATGCAGGTTTGGATTATGAAGTAGGAAGAACTTTGTTAAAGCCAAGAGGAACTAATTTAACTTTCGCACATCCAAGTTATTGGCCTAATACTTATGCTGATGTAAAAGAAGCTATAGAGCAAGCAGGTTTAAAACCAGCTACAATGGCAGAAACAGCTTCTCTAGTGCATGCAGCTTTCAATTCAGATGACAAATACAGTGAAGAAATAAGAGATATAATGAAAACCGGATTGCTATGGGCATTTACAGGAATTTTATACACCCCAAAACTAGGCTATGTTGAAGATAATCCGGGAACAAGAAAGGGCATGCCATATATGGATGAATCTGATTTAATTAGAAAATTAGAAGCGGGAGATCCTTCAGTAAGGACATTTAATTATGGATATAAGACAGGAAAAATGTCTCCTATAGAGCTAGCTGGAAATGAATTTGTTCAAGCCTTAGCAGGAGAAGAAGGTGCTGAAAAACTAGCAGAGGTTGCAGGAAAATATAGTGCACAACCTTACTTACATTGCTTTGAGGCTGTTAGCCAACCTAAAACAAGAGTTTCCGCGTTGGACTCCACTTGGGACCTCGATAGTAAGCTTGAAGTCGATGGCAACAACTATGGCGACCACAGGGGCGGTAGTGCTCTTGGGGTACAAATTGCGCCGCAGGCGCACGCCGAAAAATAAGATTTATTAATCCTTTTTAATTTCTTTTTTTGTCTTAGATTAGCTATTATTAATAGCAGCTAGGGCTACATGCTCATTAATAGCTGTAACTTATGCGTTAAAATTCAACTGTAACATTTGTAGGCTATAACGAATAATGAAGCGGTGGTGATTTACTTTCAATTAATGGGCTACACATCTGTTCCGCGTTGAACTCCAATTGGGACCTCGATAGAAGGCTTAACGTCAATGGCAACAACCAGGGCAACAACAGGAACGGTAGTGCTCTTGGAATAGCTCTAGTCTCTAAGACTTTTAACATGAAAACTTACAAAAATCTTTATGAAGAATTAATTTCAAAAGAAAACTTTTCTTTAGCCTACAGAAAAGCCAGAAAAGGGAAAACTAAGAAAGATTATGTGAAAGAATTCAAACTTAATCTCTCAAATAATCTTTCAGCATTAAGAGCAGAACTAAATTTTCATTCATACAACCCAAAACCTTTGGAAACCTTCATCATGAGAGATCCAAAAACAAGAAAAATCAGCAAGTCCGATTTTAGAGACAGGATCGTACATCATGCTTTAGTCAATATTTTAGAGCCAATTTTTGATAAAATTTTTATTCATGATTCTTATGCTAATAGAAAAAGCAAAGGAACACTAAAAGCTTTACAGAGGTTTGACAAATTCAAAAGAAAAATAAGCAGGAACGGAAAGGTAAATGGGTGGTTCAATAATAATCAAGTTAAGGGATATTGTCTAAAAGCAGACATCAAGCATTATTTCCAGACAGTAGATCATGAAATTTTATTGAAAATAATAAGAATGAAAATAAAAGATGCAAGAATAATTTGGCTGATAAAAAAGATTCTCGGGAATTTTGAGAGAGAGAGAGAGAGAGAGAGAGAGAGAGAGAGAGAGACGAGAAATGTGGAATGCCCCTCGGCAATCTCACTTCGCAATTCTTTGCAAATGTTTATCTTAATGAGCTTGATCAGTTTGTAAAGCACAAGCTAAAAGCCGAATTTTACATTAGATACGTTGATGACTTTGTTTTATTGCATCACTCAAAAACAATTCTAGAAGATTATAAAATGAAGATCAATGAGTTTTTAAAAGAGGAATTAAAGTTAGAATTGCATCCGGACAAATCGAGAACTATTCCTTTAAGTAAACCAATTCCGTTTGTTGGTTTTAGAGTTTTCTATCATTATAAATTATTGAAGAAGTTTAACAGAAGAAACTTACAAAGAAAATTAAAAAAGTTTTGCCAAGATTTTATAGAAAACAAAATCGGCTATGATGATATCTATGAAAGTATGCAGGGGTCATTTGCTTACATAGGTCATGCGAACAATTATCTGTTTGGCAGAAAATTAGCAAAAAACATAGAAAATAAATTTCCAAACAAAGTTTCTAGCATTGAGATAAATAGATGCCTAAAAATTTTAAAATCACTCAAGAATCACAATCTTTAAACTAACAATATTTATAAATCTCGGGTAGTATTTCTATTGCATGGAAGATTACAAGAAGAAAGTAGAGGCAGTATTATTCGCATCAGGCAAATTCTTAGAGCTAAATAAAATAGCGGAAATGCTCAATCTTGGCTCTGTTGGGGTGGTCAAGGAGTCTATAGAAAGCCTTAAGGAAGAGTATAAGAAGAAAGATTCAGCAATTGAAATACTTGAGCAGGGCAACAGCTATAGGATGCACATAAAGCCGGATTTTATTCCCTTTGTTAAAGGGTTGATGACGGAAACAGAGTTCGACAGGCCGACAATCTCGACGCTTGCAATAATTGCATGGAAGCAGCCCGTACTTCAGTCAAGGATTATAAAAATCAGGGGCAATACAGCATATGATCACTTGAAATTCTTGGAGGAAAAGGAATTCATAACGAGAAAGCCTCATGGGCTAACAAGGCTTGTAAAGCTTACTCCAAAGTTCTATGATTATTTTGATACAAATCAGGGGGAAATGGTAAAAGCATTGCCTAAGGATCAGCCAGATGAAACAATCGCGCTGGCAATAAAACAAATGTTTGGGTCTTAAAATGTTCAGATTCTTAAAAAATAAGCTGAAATCAGCTGTAGAGAGATTCACTAAAAAGGTCGAGGAAGAAGTAACTGAAGTTGAAGAAATAAAAATAGAAAAAGAAAAGCCTGAAATTAAAAAAGAAAAAAAACCAGAGCCGGAAAGGTTTGAAATAGAAGATTTGCCAGTGGTAGATAAGAAAGAAGAAGTGAAGAAAAAAGGTTTTGTTTCTAAATTCGCAGAGAAGATTACAACCAAAAAAATTTCAGAAGAACAGTTCGAGGAAATCTTCCAAGATTTGCAGATCATTCTGCTTGAAAACAATGTCGCCCTGGAAGTTGTGGATAAAATAAAGGAAGACCTGAAGAAAGAATTGCAGGAAAAGCAGATTAAAAGAACCCAAATAGAAGCCCAGATAAAAGAAGCGCTAAAAAAATCCTTGGAGGAGATTCTCACCCCGCCAGAATTCGATTTGATTAAGGTTATTGAAAAGGCTAAGAAGGAATCAAGGCCGGCAGTTATACTAATCATCGGCTATAATGGTTCGGGGAAATCACTGACATGCGCAAAGCTTGCTAATTTCTTAAAAGAAAAAGGATACAGGCCGATACTTGGAGCGGCAGATGTTTTTCGTGCTGCAGGCGCTATTCAGTTAGTAGAGTATGGTAAAATAGCAAATATCCCGGTTATTGAAAACCCAAAGACAAAAGATTCTTGCTCTGTTATTTTTGACACGATAAAGCATGCAAAATCAAAACACTTTGACGTGGTTGTAGCAGATACTTCAGGTAGAATACAGAATAATAAGGATTTAATGGACGAGCTCAAAAAAATTTCAAGGATAAATAATCCAGATGCAACTCTTCTTGTAGTTGACTCATTAACAGGCTCTGATGTAGTAATACAGGTAGATGAATTTGATAAGAATATTTCTGTTGATGGATTAATTTTAACTAAAATAGATGTTGATGAAAGGGGGGGAGCATTTTTATCAGCAGTTTACACAGGGAAGAAGCCGGTATTGTATATCTGCTCAGGCCAAAGGCTTAAAGACATTGAAGAATATAGTCCGGAGAGAGTTATAAGTCAGCTGGGACTATGAACATTTATAAATTAGTTTTCCTCTAAAAATTAGATGGTATTAGATAACCTTTCAGTATCGTTAAAGAATTCGTTGAAGAAAATAACATCTGCATTATTTATAGATGAAAGGACAGTAAATGAGCTGGTCAAAGAAATCCAGAGAGCGCTTTTAGCAGCAGATGTCAATGTCCAATTAGTTTTCGATTTAACAAACAAGATTAAGCAGCGCTTCAGGGAAGAAAAGCCGACGAAAGACCAGCCTAAGAGGGAATTCTTAATCCATATTGTTTACGAGGAACTAACAAATCTATTAGGGAGAGAAAAAGAAGAAATAACAATTCAGCAAAAGAAACCATTCAAGATAATGCTTGTTGGCCTTTTTGGTTCTGGGAAAACTACGACAATATGCAAATTAGCAAATTACTATAAGAAAAGAAATTACAAAGTAGCTGTTTTAGGTTTGGATGTTCACAGGCCGGCGGCAACTCATCAGTTAAAATTATTATCGGAACAAGTAGGGGTGCAGTGCTTTATCGATGAGAAAGAAAAAGATCCGGTAAAAATTTACAAGGAATTTGAAAGCCAGTATAAAAACTATGATGTCTTAATTATTGACACAGCTGGAAGAGATGCCTTGCTTCAAGAATTGATAGATGAGATAGAATCTTTGAACAAAATAATCCAGCCAGATGAGCGTATCTTAGTAATCCCTGCAGAACTCGGGCAGACAGCTGAAAGACAAGCAAAGCAGTTTCATAAATCCTGCAACATCACCGGCATTATAATTACAAAAATGGACGGTACAGCAAAAGCAGGAGGCGCTTTATCAGCTTGTTCGGTTTCAGGTGCAAAGATAAAATTCCTCGGTGTAGGAGAAAGGCCAAATGACTTAGAAACGTTCAACCCGCCAAATTTTGTTTCTCGTCTGCTGGGCATGGGTGACTTAGAGGCATTATTGGAAAAAGCAAAAGAAGCAATCTCAGAAAAGCAATCAAAGGATATTGAAAAAAGATTGTTGAAAGGAGAATTTAATTTAGTTGATTTGTATGAACAGATGGAAGCCATGTCAAAAATGGGCTCTCTTTCAAAACTAATGGAATTAGTTCCTGGAATGTCCCAGCTAAAGCTACCAAAGGAAGTTTTGGACGTTCAGGAAGACAAGTTAAAGCATTGGAAATACTGCATGAACAGTATGACTAAGAGTGAGTTGGAAGAGCCGGAAATCATTTCGGGAGAGAGGATCTCAAGAATAAGTAAAGGCTCCGGAGTTCCTACATCTGAAATCAGAGATTTGCTAAAGCAATATAAGATGGCCAAGAAAATGATGTCTTCGATAAAAGGAAAGGATCCAGAAAAATTGATGAGAAAATTCAAAGGAAGAATTCCTGGAATGTAATTTCAAATAAACATTTAAATCTATTTTCTTTAAATAAATTATGAAGAATTTTCAAGCAAGAATAGAAGATAAGTTAAGGGTAATCTCAAATTACTTAGATTACTCTTTGTATAAAACAAGAAGATTATTTTCAAGAGAGCCTTCTTTAAATAATGTAAGAAATATTTTAGTTGTTGAGTTAAAAAGAATTGGAGACATTTTGGTTGCAACTCCAACATTTAGGGCACTAAAGAGAAATTTTCCTCAAGCAAATATAGATGTTGTTATCCCGCCAGGAATGGAAGAGGTTTTGTTTTCAAATCCAGATATAAATAAAATTTTAACATGGGATAGGGAAAAAATAAAAGAAGATTACAATGATTACTTACAACAAATCAAAGACAAATATGATTTAGGAATTATCTTACACAATGGAACCTATGAATTTTCAAAATTACTAAAAGGTGCAAAGATTCCTTACAGGATTGGCTGCACTCGGGTTGGTTTTAGAGAGCCCAAAGGGTATTTCTTAACTAAACAATTGTTGCCAGATAAAAAATTAAAGCATAAAATCGAGGACAATTTAGATGTTCTAAAATTGATTGGTATAAGTTCTATCGAGGATAAAAGTCCGGAAGCATATGTTTCAAAAGAAGCAGATCTATGGGCAAAGCAGAAATTCAAAGAACACAAAATAAATAGCAAGGATTTTACTGTAGTATTCTCAGTTGTCTCATGGACGCATCCTACCTGGTTTAAAGAAAGGTTCGCAGAGCTTGCAGATAAATTAATAGAAGACTACAAAGCAAAAATAATTTTTTTAGGGACAGAAAAAGAAAGAGAATTTATTTATTCTGTAAAAGAGCAAATGAAACAAAGAAAAAATAATTACTGGTTCGGCCAAACTTCAATTCAAGAGTTATTTGCAATAATAAAAAGTTCTGATTTAGTTATTGGGATAGATTCAGGGCCAACAAATATAGCAGCAGCTCTAAATAAGCCGGTAGTAACTTTATTTGGGGCAGGGGACAAAACTATCTGGGCACCCTATTCACAGAATTCAATTTCAATCCAGAAAGATGAAGTTTGCACAGCATGCATGAAGTCAGAATGCAAGTGGAGAGGCGATAGACATTTGGAATGCATGAAAGCAATCTCAGTAGATGATGTTTTAAATGCAATTGATAGATTTAGATAACGCCCTGCTCCCTCAAAAAGAGATATATCAGGATTATAATAAGTACAATAACAACAATCCTTGGATCAATTATGCCTTTTTTGTTTAATTTCATCTTTTCCAAATTTGACATACGAGATTTCAAATCTGAAATATCTCTTATTATATTTATTGTGTCTTTGAAACTATTTAAATCTTTTTGCAACATCTTTATGTCTCTAGAATTTTCAATAACTTTTTTGTCTCTTTGAGAAGAAACATCTACTCTCCATGATATTAAAAAGAAGATAATGACTAGCAAGAATATACCTATAAGGATTAATATGCCTATAGTAGACTTTTCCCCAAAAAACGAACCTACAATTACCCCTATAAGACTTACAAAAATTCCAATAGAGTTAGTGATAATGTCCTGCCTCTTCATTGAAAATAAATACTTCGAAAATTCTTTTAAACCTATCTAACCTATAAATATCATGAGAATAACTCTAATCTCAACTTCCAATAAACAAGATAAAGGACCGAGAATAATTGCCAGTTTTTTAGAAAAAAATAAGCACCAGGTTGAAATCCTTTACTCACCTGAAAAGCCTAATTGTAAAGATTCTGGATTGATTGTGGTTTCCGCTAATGTTTCTACTTGTAAAAAGGCTTCAAAGATAATCAAGGCTCTTAAAAAATTAAATAAGCCAATTGTTTACGCTGGAATTTATCCTTCTTTATATCCAGCTGAAGCTATAAAAGAAACAGATTTAGTTATTTTAAAAAATCCAAAAGAAACTATTTTGGAATTAGCAAATAAACTGGAGAACTTTCAGAAGATTAGTGACATTCCAAATTTATGGTTTAAAACTAGCAAAAAAAGGATTAGTCAAGAATTAAAACAAATATTTTAATCAGAAGATTGATCAAGTTTTTCTAAATAAATTACTGTATAGCTTCCAACAGAGTATTCTTCATATCTAATATTTGCACCAAAGTATTTTGCACCGATCCCATCTACTTCCCCACCATGAAGATAAAATGTATTTTCATATCCCCCATTCGCGCCTAAATTCAATAAGCAGTTACCTTCTCCATCATCGGTCTTTATGACAACAGCATTAAAACACTCAATTGGAGAAAGCCCCTCTAATGCTCTTTTGATTAAATCTTGTCTTTCGGAATCTTCCATATTATCTTTAATAGTTCAAACTAAAACCTTAAAACCCTTTCTTCTCTATTTAATTTATGAAAATAGCCCACATCAACATGTTCTATCTTCCAACCTATGGCGGAGTAGAAAGAGTAATGCAGGAACTAGCAGAGTATCAAGTGAAACAAGGGCATGAAGTTCATGTTTTCTGCTGTGACTCAGACAAATATCAAAGAATAAAAAATAAAGAAGAAATAATCAACGGTGTTCATGTTCATCGCTATCCTTACTGGTTCCGCTTATCATTATCAACTTTTATCTGGCCTTCTTTTCTCTGGAAGCTTCCAAAATATGATTTTGATATTCTTCATTCACATGTTTCAGGTCATTTGTACGTTTTGCTAACCGGAATAGTCTCTAAATTCAAGAAATCAAAACACATCCATACAACTCACTGTCCTTGGACAGATGCATTCCATCCCGGTATACTAAAACCATTTATTTTTCTTAATGATAAAATCCTAAATAAAATTTCGTTCAATTTAATAGACAAGATAGTTTCAATCACACCATGGGAGCATGAAATATTGCAAAAGTACACAGAGAAAGGAAAAATTGTTACAATTCCAAATGGTGCAGATCCAATTTTATATAAAAAGATCTCTCCAAACAATTTCAAGAAAAAATATAACATCAAAGGAAAAATAATTTTGTTCTTGGGGAGATTAAATCCGACAAAAGGCCCAGAAGTTTTAGCTAAAGCAGGAAAAGAAATTCTAAAAGAGAGAAGTAATTTGTCTTTTGTATTTATAGGTTCAGATGAAGGTAAAGCAGAAGAAGTTAGAGAGATGATTAAAGATGAAAAAAATATGCAATATATTGGCCCGTTAAACGGAAAGGAAAAAATAGCCGAAGCTTATCAAGCATCTTCTGTTTACGTTTTGCCAAGTTATCGTGAAGGGCTTCCACTAACTTTATTTGAAGCAATGGCATCGGGGTTGCCAATAGTAGCCTCTCCAGTAAACGGGGTTCCCTTTGAGATGAAAAATAACGAGAACGGGTTTTTTGTTAACTATGGGGATATAAA
>Ga0209541_10000560_pt1 | contig 72984 bp, 69 predicted proteins | sample RifCSPlowO2_01_FD_184027 | JGI IMG/M metagenome (GOLD analysis project Ga0209541, IMG submission 184027) | Groundwater microbial communities from Rifle, Colorado - Rifle CSP2_plank lowO2_0.1 (SPAdes) (version 2) | ecosystem: Environmental > Aquatic > Deep subsurface > Groundwater | place...
TGGACTTTCCGTGGTCCACATGAGCTATGATAGAGAAATTCCTCACGTTATTGCTACTCATTTTATTGTTCTCTTTAATTTCCTTCTTTTAATATTTTCCTGGCTCATAATTCAATAATACTATCAAAAAATCACCCTTTAATCAACCGAAAAGATCTACATTATTGTTTTTGTTATCCCATAAAAGCCTGTGGATAACTCGTGCTTGGAGTTTCGGTTTATGTTCGGGTATAATTAAGTTGTAGAGTAAATAATTAGTAAAATAATATGGAAATATTAACAAGAAAACAAAAACAGGTCTTTGATTTTATTAATATATACATACAGGAAAACGGAATATCCCCCACCATCGAGGAAATACGGAAAAAACTGAAACTTAGGGCTGTCTCCACAATACACGAACATATAAATAATTTAAAGGAAAAGGGCTACCTTTCAAAAGATTTAAACTCCGTTCGAGGAATAACGCCCAAAAAACATATACGGATTATTATTGATGTTCCAATCGTCGGCACAATAGCAGCGGGATGCCCGATTGAAGCAATAGAAGATTTTCAAGAAACTGTTTCCGTATCAAGCCCCGCCATTAAAAATTCTAAGGGCTACTATGCTCTTCGCGTTTTAGGAAATAGTATGATAGGAGAAGGAATTTTTGATGGCGATGTCGTGGTGATAAAAAAACAATCTGTTGCCGAAAACGGCCAAACTGTCGTCGCCATAATAGACAACAACCAAGCGACCTTAAAAAAATTATACCGAGAGAAAAACAGATTCAGGCTTGAACCAAGAAACCCATCTATGCTTCCCCTTTTCAGAAAAGACGTGGAAGTAAGAGGCGTTGTTGTACAAATTATAAATAATATTTCTAATAATCCCGAGAATAAAGTCTCTAAAAAAAATAATCAACAATTTAAAACTATAGATCTTTTTGCGGGCGTCGGCGGAATACGCCTAGGGTTTGAAAAAGCTGGCTTTGAAACTGTTTTTGCTAATGATTTCGACGAGCCGTGCAAACTGACTTATGATTTAAATTTTCTTAGAACAAAGCTTGTGGCTGAGGATATTAGAAAAATAGGATTAGATGATTTGCCAAAATTCGATTTTTTACTTGCAGGCTTCCCTTGCCAGCCCTTTTCAATTGCAGGATACAGAAAAGGTTTTGACGATGAAAAAGGGCGAGGCAATTTATTTTTTGATATCGCCCGCATTCTTGAAACAAAAAATCCCGCTGGCTTTTTGCTTGAAAATGTAAAAAATCTTAAAAGCCACGATGGCGGCAAAACCTTCAAGGTTATTAAAGAAACTCTGCAAAATCTCGGCTATCATGTAAAGATAAGGGTTTTAAACAGCATGGATTACGGCAATATCCCTCAAAATAGAGAGCGCGTATATATGGTAGGCTTTAAAAACAAAGACTACTCTGGAAAATTTTCCTTCCCCGAACCAGTTAAATTAACTAACAAGATTACGGACTTATTAGAAAAGAACGTTCCCGAAAAGTATTACTACAACGGCAAACCTTTATTTGCAAAATTAAAAAATTACATAAAAGAAGAAGGAAAAGTTTACCAATGGCGAAGGCATTACGTCAGGGAGAATAAAAGCGGAGTCTGCCCCACTCTCACCGCAAACATGGGAACGGGCGGACACAATGTCCCAATTATAAAAGATAAAAAAGGTATTAGAAAGCTTACTCCATTAGAATGTTTTAGAATCCAGGGATTCCCGCCCGAATTCTCTCTTCCGCAGAATCTAGCTGACTCTGCATTATATAAACAAGCCGGAAACTCAGTAAGCGTTCCTGTTATAGAAGCCGTAGCAAAACAAATGATGCATGCGATGGGGTAGGATCTATATTTCTTTAGCTATACGAGCAAAGTTTTTTTCCGTTTCGGTAATCAATTTTTTAGCTTGTAAAGACGGGATATTCCTTTTCGCTATCCAAATATTATTTCTATTCAGAGCCGGATTACGTCCGACCGTATGAAGATTAAAAAGATAAGTTTTATCTTTTTCCAAGTTAAATATTCCCAGTACATCATTTGATATCTTAACATTGGTAAGACAATGAATAAAACGTCTTGAGCTTTTTTGATTCAACTTTTCATATAATTCAATTTTTCCATTAAATTTTATGTTCCCAATAAATTCGGGGTCAGGAAATTTTTTATCCATAATATATCTTTCGAGAACACCGTTAGAGAAAGATCCTATTTTTTTAAATTTTTCTTTAAAAATATTTTTGTCTGTCTGCTTCCCTGCAATCTCGAATATTTCCGTCTCATACATAAAAAATCCTTTTTGAAACACAAGACCGTGTTTATTCAATTCTTTGCCCGATATGGCATACTCGATTACTATTTCAATGCCGTCTATACTTGTAAAATCTTTAAATATTTTAGATTTGAATTTATCCTTGAAATAAATTCCGAGAAGATCTTTCTGTTTGATATTACCTTGATTGTTGTTTTTTATATAAGCACCTATAACAAAAATATTTTCCGGCTTTGACGATTTTTTAATCGTATCAAATTGCTCAAGAGTTAAACCTATCCACCTGTCGTCTTTGGAAATGTTTTTTATCTCTAAAAAACATTTTGGTTTTCTTCTGTTTTTATTTTCAATAACGCCGACAATATCAGGCTCGTTTAGAACCTCATTGTTCTGCTTGATGTCGAAATCCAAAATATAATCCTTTTTGGGGTTGAATGATTTAAGAACATTGGCGACCCCAAGCTCTACAATTTTTCCTAGAATAAAACTATCTAAAACTCCACCTAGTCCTCGAGATGCTCCGGAAGTTCTAGAAGATTGAGATTTTTTAGGATCAAGATGATATTTTAAAGCAAAATCGAATGCTATATCAAAATCTTTTTTTGTAATTTTATATTTCATATTATCTTTACTTTATTCCTAAAAGAGGACATTTTCAAGTTTTCTAAAAAATAAAATCCCTTGTTGTTGACAGGAAGTATAATTTTGATAAGATTAAATTGAAGAGTAAGACCTCTCGCGTTGGGGTACCGGATGGCGCCTCGTCAAAGCGAGGGGCTTTTTCGTTTACGTAAGCAAACCCTTATTTAACTGGATATAAAAATTTCTTTAGAAAAGAGTTGACGATGGTTTTGCTTTCGGGACTCTTCAATAAGTGGGTTGCAACGGCGTAGGTTATAACGCCTACGGCGCCGGAAATAATCAGCTGAAGGAATACGCCCCAAAATGTTTGTAAACCTACAAAAGAACCTAAAATCTGCCTTACCAGGAAAGTCACAAAAACCATTATTACGCTCGCTACTGTTATTTTATAAAGAGAGCTTGAAATTTGATTTAGTCTCAATTCCGGAAATTTTCTGCAAAACATATATAAAAGCAAAATGCTCTCCAAAACAGCAGTTATTGTGTAGGCAAGAGCCAGCGCCATAACGCCAATATTTTCCACGCCGTTTAGCCTCAAAAGACTTTGCAAAAAAATGTTAAGAGATGGATAAAAGTTTACAGCCCATACAAACAAAAGACTAAGAGTTATGTTAAAAACAACCGTTAATGCGCTTATTATTGCCGGAATCTTTGTGTTGCGGGCTGCATAGAATGTTTTTGATAAAAATAAAATTATTGCCTGTGCTACGAGATTAAAAGCCAATATGCCAAGACACGCTGTCGTCAACTTTGTATCAATCCAACCAAATTTTCCTACGCCCAAAATGACTCTCACAATCTGCGCCCTTAAAATTATCATCAGTAGCATCATTGGGACTATCAAAAAAATTATCTGACGGAAGATGGCTGAAAATTTACTTAAAAATTCATCAGGTTGCCCGCCCGACCTGTCCTTTAAAAATGCCAAAGACATTGCCGGAAAAGAAGCAGTTGAAACAGAGGCGGCAACCGCAGCAACCAAAATTGATGATAAGTTATTTGCAAGACTAAAAACCGCTATGGACCCAGACATTAGTGTTGAAGCAATGGCTGTAGTCGCTATTTTGTTTAATTGGCCCGCACCTAATCCAAGAGACCGAGGCACCATTAGCTTTATCGTTTTAACAACTCCAGGATCTTTATATTTAAAACTGGGCTTATATTTAAACCCAGAAAAGAAAAGTGCCGGAAGTTGAATTGATAAATGTAGAATTCCGCCCAATACAACTCCCCAAGCAAGGCCTGGCAACCCGAATTTTGGCACGAGAAAAAAAATACCAAAAATAATACCAACGTTATAAAGAACGGGAGCTAGAGCTGTCGCTAAAAATCTATGAAACACCTGCAAAACTCCGCTTATCATGTTTGAAGCGCCTAAAATTATCGGGCTTAAAAACATAATACGCATTAATTGAACTGCCAAGTCTTTTTTTTCTCCCGAAAAACCCGGAGCTATTATAGAAATAATGAACGGAGTAAAAATTATCAATATGACGCAGACAAGAATTAAAACGCCTAAAAAAACGTTAAGAAGAGCTGAAATATATTCCCACGCTTCCTCCTTTGATTTCACCATATACGAACTAAATATGGGTATTACGGCAGCGGAAATAGCTCCAAAAATTAAAATCAACGCGATAAAATCCGGGACAGTAAAGGCGGTATAATAAACATCTAATTCGTTTCCCGCGCCAAATGTTCCTGCCAAAAGGCGGTCTCTTAACAATCCCAAACCAGCTGACGCAAAATAAAAAATCGCCAGGATTAAAGAGGCAGAACTAATACTTTTGGTTTGAGTGTTAAGAAACCTGCTAATCATTTGAGTAAAAATAGCCGTGGTACAACGAGACGGCTCTTTATCTGTTGACCACTAATTTCTTTTTATTCTAATCTTTTTTTGGACTAATTAAAAGAGCTTGACCCCGTTAGAAATATACTGTGTAATAAAATGTGCGGAATATGTTTTACTTATAATTTTTGGGATTACATTTAATTTATATAAAAAAATATTCAAAAGCTATAAATTTCTAACGGGGTTGACAGGTGCTTAAAAAGCAGGTAATATTAGGGTGTCTCAGCAAGACAAGTAATCGCTCTTTCATTTTTGAAAGGGAGGAAAGTCCGAACACCCACCTTAAAAAAGATAAAAAGTCTTTTTTAAAGTAAAAATAATAGCGGCTAACGGCCGTCCATCGTAAGATGCGAGGTGCGAACAGAAACGGCAAAGCCGAAAGGCGATGCATTCCGTTTTGCGGAATATCTTAGCAGCAATGCTGAGCTGAAACGGCTAAATCCTTATTGGGCGCAAGAACAAACCCTTTGTAAGTTTAGGCTTAAAGCCTGGCAAATTCTTTCATGGATTTGAAAAACATACGAAGGAGAAAAGTAGTTCGCTTGATTCCGATGGCAACATCGAGAACAGACAGATGATTACATAACACAGAATTCGGCTTATAGTCTTGCTGGGACAACAAAAAACTCGATTCATATCGAGCTTTTTGTTTACAGGGTGTTTTCTCTATACTAGCAACACTTGCACTTCATCAATTTGGTTATTCCGATAATAATCAACAAAATCGGCCAGGCAACCGCTACAAAACCCATAGAAAACCAACCTATCTGGCCGACCAAAAACACCAAACCAATTAAGATTATGCATACTGGTATGGCTTTATGATGCGTGCATTTACAAATATTTTCCATATTAAATTATGATATTTAATTATATAGACCTTTATGCTCCATTATACCACTATATCCACTACACAGCCTCCTGGTTCAGCGGGATTATAAAATAAAATATTGCTCCCCTTAGAAGTTGGCCATTTCCTCTTCTTTTTTTCTATATGGTTTTTATAGTTTTGTTATTCCGCCCTTTTAATTTTTTTCGCTTAATTTTTCCTTGACTCTTTTTACTACCTCGTCGAGCGACCAGTTTGCCTTAACAAGATAGTCATATGCGCCCTTTTCTAAAAAATCAGCTACATTCTTTTCGTTATTTAAATTTGTTAAAACGATAACCGCCACTTCCTTCCCCCAATCATCCTCTCTAAGTTTTTTTGTCATTTCCATGCCGTCCATAATTGGCATTAAAATATCAACCATGATGAGGTCGGGGTGAGATTTTAACGCTAAATCTAGGCCATCCTTCCCGTTTGGTGCTCCTAAAACCTCAAAACCTTCACCTGAAAGCTTATCACGTAATACATTTAATAACACTGCATCGTCTTCTACCAAAAGAATTTTTTTGTTTTCCATATTGTTTTATGAAATCAACCTCTTAAGCCGAATCTAGCAATTAATCTGCTTATTGTATTTTACCACAAACTAAAAACGCAAGCACACTGCTTGCATTTTTTAATATTATATTAGTTGCTGATTTGCGCCCCGAGAGTCCAGCGCCTCGTTAACGAGCTTGTCAGCCTCTCTGTTTTTTTCTCGTGGAATATGTTTAAACTTCACAGACTTGAAGTCAAATTTTAAATTCCAAATTTCTATAAAAAATTGCTGTATTTTGGGGTCTGACAGCCTATATTCTCCGTTTAGTTGTTTTACAACAAGCTCCGAGTCAGATCTTAGCTCAACGTCTGAAGTTTGAGCGATAGCTTTTCCGAATACGGCTTTAAACTTTTTGAGAGCGAAAATAATCGCATTATATTCAGCATCATTATTAGTTAAGTTGTCCCCCAAATATTCTCCAAATTTTTTAATAACCTGCTCTTTCTCGTTGCAAAAGACAACTCCGATAGCGGCCTTGCCCGGATTACCCCGCGATCCTCCGTCTGTATATATAATGATCTTTTTCATTTAATTTCTCAAAACATTAATTCCAAAATTTTTAAGCTCTGCGACTAGCGGCAGCATGGGGAGGCCGACTATATTAAAATAATCTCCTTCAATTTTTTCTATAAATATTCCTCCGCGATGCTGCATTGCATACGCTCCGGCCTTATCCAGTGGCTCTCCAAGGGAAATATAATCATCTATGTCTTTTTCCGAAACATTGGCAAAAAAGACCCTGCTCTCTACCGATTTTGATATCTGCCTGCCGGTTCCCGTATCGATTATCGTAAACCCGGTTATTACAAGATGCGCCTTGCCGTTAAGTTTTTGAAGCATAATTTTTGCATTTTCTTTTGTCCCCGGCTTTCCGAGTATTTCCTCTCCAAGGACGCAAAAAGTATCGGCGGCAATAATTATGGAATCTTTATGCCTCTGCGCTACGTCCTTTGCCTTTCCCAAAGATAAATGCTCCGCTAATTTGCTTGGCTCCATTTTCAATGCCATATCTTCCTGATAGTTGCTCGGATCCACTTCAAATTCCAGGCCAATTTGGGAAAGCAAAGTCCTTCTTCCGGGAGACTGAGACGCTAATATTATTTTCTTCATAAAATTTACAATCGTCCTATCTTATTTGTCGCCTGAAATGGTCATTTAAACAATTTTTAAATCTCTCTAAATACTCATTCTTAATACGAAAACCGGAAGCCTGCGCATGGCCGCCGTAAGTCATTAAAAACTCGTCGCACGTTTTCATTGCATCTACGGAATTAGTACCAGCCGGGTTCCTGACCGAACCACACGATTCTTTATCCCCTTTCTTAAAAATAAAAACTGGCTTTGCATATTTAGAAGAAACTATTGACGCCACTGGTCCCGCTAAGACCAACTTCCAAGAAGGGTCGCCCTCAAAAACAATCGGGGCGTCATTTTTTTGTGAAATACGTCTTTCTACCTCTTGAACAATATTTTTAACTTGTTCTTGTTTGTATTTGGTTCTGTTTAAAAGGTTCTGGGCTATTTTATCACAACTCTTTCGGTCAGAACACGTAAGAAGCGCGTAAGACTCATTTTCAAACTTTACAGATTCTGCCGCATTCAGGGCTGAAATTATCTTTGGTACCTGATATTCAACCGCGTCGTTGCTCCCCAGAATGTCCAAAAAAGTCTTTAAACCAGGACGGAACGTTTTTCTTAACGCATACAGGCCTTGTTCAATAATTTCTTGGTTTTGTTCAACTTGTGGAACCATGTCGGCAATAGTCCCTAAAGCAGTTAATTCTAAAAAACTATCTTTTAAGCTATGGGAAATATCTTTACCCAGAAGTTCTGTACAAAGATTATAAGTAACTCCTATATTTGCCAGCCCTTTAAATGGATAATTATCGCTTCCCTGTTTGGGATCAATAATTATAGATGCTTTGGGCAGACCGGCCAGTGGTTCATGATGGTCGATTATTATCACCTCAAACCCCATTTTGTTAGCCTCATCAACCTCCTTCACGTTTCCTATACCAAGATCCAGGGTTATTAAAAGTGCGGGGGCCTTACTTTTTAACAGGTTTAAGGCGTTTAAATTTACGCCATATCCATCGTTTTCACGGTCAGGAAAAAAAACAGAGTCTACGTGGCCGCCCAAACTCTTAATCGCTTCTTCTAAAATAACAACTGACGATATGCCGTCTAAATCAGAGTCTCCATACAAAATTATACGCTCGCCATTAGCGATCGCCTTTTTAATCCTTTCTGCTGCTTTTTCAATATTTTTAATCTTTAGCATCGTCTTATGTTTTACTTCTCTAATGCTCTTAGCCCTGGTAATTCGTCTCCGGACAAATAGGCCAACATTGCTCCTCCACCAGTAGAAACATGTGTGAACTTATCAATCATACCTTGTTTGTTTAAAAATTCAACTGTCTCTCCGCCACCAACAATAGAAAACGCTTCGCTTTTAATTATAGCTTTTGCGATAGATAAGGTGCCCTCTGCGTCTTTTTTTTCTTCGAATCTTCCGAAAGGCCCGTTCCATAAAACCGTTTTAGCAAGGGCTATCTTTTCACAAAATATTTTTACCGATTCCTCATTTATATCGGGCGCAGCCAAGTCCCCAACGGGAACTATTATTTTTCCAGGATATTTAAATTTTATATTCTTTTCTGATATTTCCTTCGCAATAAGTCCGGAAACTATAACATAATCTGCTACCTCAGAAATATTATCAATGAATTTTGCCTTTGTCTCAACTTTTTTCCCGCCAATAAGAACCACCAGGGGTTTTTCGGGACTTTTTAAAACTTTTTCAAAAGTTGCTATTTCCTTTTTTAGTAGGAGGCCCGCACAGTTTGGCAAGTTTTTTGGCACACCAACAATTGAGGCGTCTGCCCTATGGCAAGAACCAAAAGCATCATTTACATAAACGTCTCCCAAATAGGAAAGCTTTTTCGCAAATTCCGGATCGTTTTCCTTTTCTTCTCTATGAAATCTTAAATTCTCGAGTAACAAAACTTGGCCAGACTTTAATTTATTAGTTTCATTTTCTATATTAGGACCTATACAATCATCTTCTTTCTCTATGGTTATAGATAAGTATTCTGATAATTTTTCAGCGACCCTATCAAGGGTGAATTTAGGATCTGCCATTCCCGTACTTTCCGGATCTAGATGACTCATTAAAATTATTTTTGCCTGCCCGTCCATCAGATATTTAATCGTGGGTAATGTCTGCTTAATCTTAAAATCATCCAAAATATTTCCGTCTTTATCAAGAGGTACATTAAAATCGCATCTTACCAAAACTCGACTAGATGCCACACTAAAATCTTCTATGTTCTTCATATAGTAATATTATATCGCTACGCTAATTATTAATTATAGAATTTTTTTAGTCCCGATGCCACCCCTGTGGCATACGAGGATCCTCGACTTCTTATATAAATTTTAATGAGGGTCGGGATAATTTTACTACGCCACTTCTTTCTGATAACACTGTTTACAATAGACAATTTCTGGTCTGTCGGGCGCGTAAGTGGTTTGAATTTCTTTTCCACATTTTGCGCACTTGCGATCATAAAGTTTATTGGGCGCTCGCTGAGCAAGCCGCGCAAAATGGCGGCAATTTGGGCACAGTTTCGGAACGGGAATACCCATACGTTTGTAAAAATTTAAATCGTCTGGCGTTATTTTAAAAGCTTCCGTGCACTGATGGTTGCATTTTCCGGCGTCCGCACACCCTATCACTTCCTTTAAAATTTGTTCATCAACTTCCTCAATCGAATCCGGGACATCTTCCGCTTTTAAAGTGATGCTATGATTCTTGGCCTCAGGCTCAACCCACCTATACCCTTGTTTTTCCGCCTCTTCTTTTGAAATCGGAAAAAGTTCTTGGGCAATGGTTTCGTTGTATGCGAACGCGTGGATATCTAATGGAAACGTAGAACCATAGCAATATTCTCTTCCCAAAAAATCCTTGTAGGGCATTTCGTTCATATGGTCAATAATTTTCGGCATCAATTTTTCATACTCTTCTTTGGTGTATTGTTTGTTCAAGATACAATACTGTTTTTTCCGCAAACCCACGCAGCCAAATAAATCAGATGAGCTATGACAATTTACGCAATACTGGGCACGAATCAACTGATCCCAGCATTCATTTGAGAAAAACACCTGCGCACACTGGTAGCCGATACTCGAGCATTCATAGATGAGCTCAGACGACTTGCCCCAGTAAGTATAATCCATCACATCTTTTGCCTCTCCGATTCCAAAAAGATATTTTCCGTCCTCTACTTTCTTACAGTTAAACCCAGCTTCAACATTTTTGCATTCGTCAAGCCAATTGCCAGAAACATTTGTGCTGTGGTTTTCAACCAACGAAGGCGCGATGTGCTTTACTGAAAATTCAGCCATCTTTTTACGCGTGACCTCAACCTCGATGCGCGTTTTTGGTCGGATTTTTTCAATTTGATTTTTATAATCTTCTTTTGTAAATTGCTCGTTGAAAATGCAATATGATTTATTGCGAAGATTTACGCATCCAAAGCAATCCGTGCAGTTTTTGCAGTTTAACAGAAATGCCGAGTTCAAACAGTCATTGCATTCTTGTGAGTACAACAAGTGATTACAGCCATAACAATCAATACACTCAAAACATAATTCACAAGAGTGAATATTATAACAATCCATGCTGTCTTTCGCTCCCCAATACGAGGTGCCATAAGAACAATTTTCATTATCGGCGGCGGCAAAAATCAAATAACAATTTTTATTGTCAGAGGCGCGGTTGGTATAATCGCTATTAACATTTACATGCTGTTGAATAATTCCCATCCTCGGCACCCTAAGAAAAAGTTCTTTAAATTGATCAAAAAACGGCCTTGAAAAATCATAATCTTTGCCATAAGATTGGGCATCCCATTTGTCTGACCACCAGCAAGGATAACAATAAACAGCATAAGGGCTTTCCGGCGGAAAAATTAAAATTTTTTCCTTGCCGCAAAGGTCACATTTTCTTTTAAAAAGAGACCTCTCGCTTCTCCAAGCCAAACGCTTAATAAGCCTGCATTCCGGACACCAAGTTGGAGGAGGGACTTTTATCTTTTCGTAGAACGCAAAATCATCCGGTTCAATTACGAACTCGTTATGGCAATTCTGACAAACTTTTGTTTGTGATTCATTCATAACTTTTTTATCCCGATGCTCCGACTACTGTCGTGGGCATACGAGGATCCTCGTCCACGACCGCGGTCGGGACGGGACAATTTTGGCATATTTTAGTTTCTGCCGTCTCCATAGATTATTTTTTACAAATTAGTAAAGCCGTGTTGAACTTTAGAAACTCATTATCAACCTTAAATCCACAACGCTTCAACCAGCTAATCTGGTCTTCAATCGAGGCTAAATCATTCAAAAATACATGATGGTAAGCCCATTCGGAAAGCGTTTTATCATCTTCAGTGTTGTCTGCCAAGTGTTTAAAATGTTTGGCTTGGTTTAGCGCCGCCCGTCTTTCGTTTTTGTATGTTACCAGATCTGCAAAAATGAATATTCCTTTTGGTTTTAATAATCCGTATATTCTCTTAAACATTTTCCGCTTGCCTATATTGTTCTGGTTGTGCAAGCCAATAACAGAAACAACAACATCATATTTTTTATTAAACTTTATCTTTGAATAGTCTCCAAAAATATATTTAACATTTTTGGCGCCCATCTTTTCCTTTGCGCCCTTCAACATTTGACGGGAAAAATCAACCAAGTCAAAATGAGCATTGGGTAAAACATCTTTAATAATCCGACTAGTGATTGCTGTGCCAACTCCCAAATCAAGAATCTCTCGGACATCGTCCGATTGATAATTTTTCCTTAAAAAATCAACAATCAGGTTATGGACTTGTCTGTGGAACGGAATTGAATTAGCGATGTCTTTATCGTATTTTTTGGAAGTGTATTTGTCGTAATTCAATTGATTTGGTTTTACATTTGTTGTATTCATATTATTTTTACTTTATTTTTAAGTTAACATTATGTTAACCTACGCGACTTCGGCGTTGTATCGCTACGCTAGGCGAAGTTATGCAACTTCGCGGGCATAGCAACTTTCGCAATAAACTATTTCCGGCCTGTCGGGAGCATAACTTGTCTCAAATTCATTAGGACACCCAGGCTTCATACATTTCCCATGCCACAACTTTGGCGGATTCCGCCATGCAAATCTTGCATAATGCCGGCAGTTCTGGCATATGCGAGGCAAGGGGATATTTAGCAGTTTGTAAAAATGAAGTTCCTGGTGAGTAATTTTAAATACGCCCACGCACTCGTGCTCACACTTTCCATTGTGGGCGCAACTAATAACTTCTTTGGTTATACTTTCATCAACATCAGTAATATTATCTGGCAACTCAAGCGCGGATTTTGTGGCGCTAAATTCCCTGCCTTTTTGCTCGTGCCAGACAAAGCCCCGCCCCTCCGCCTCTTTTTTCACAAGCGGGAAAAAATCTTGAGCAAGCGTTTCGTTATAGGCTGAAGGGCTCATCTCTACTGGAAAAAATTCCCCATACTTGTAGGCTCTGCCTTGTTTGTCTATATAAGGCATTTCGCTCATATGCCTAATAATTTTTGGCACCAATGCTTCATATTGCTCTTTGGTGTATTGTTTGTTTAAAATGCAGTACTGCTGATTACGCAAACTCACGCAACCAAACAAATTAGAAGCGTTTTGCCCGCAAGAACAAGAATAGCGTAGATGGGAAACAGACGAATAACACAAAAAAGAAAACGCAACGTCATACGCCCCGTGTCCGACAACGAGCGATTCGTAGATCAACTCTGTTCCATCGCCAAAGTTGCTGTGGTCAAAGGAGTCTTTTGCGGGACTAACGGAAAAATTCTGGCAATACTTAACATTCTCTCCACCGGCAATCCTCCAACAATAGTGGGCATTTTTGGAATTATGAATGTAATCCCCAGAAACGTCTGCATTATGCCTACCATGAATAAATTTGTTTGGAAATTTCATCCAAAACTCTACACTCTTTTCGCGTAAGGCCTCTATATTTTTTCTGGAACCAAGGCCAAATTCCTTTAGCATTTTTGCATACTCCTCCTTAGAATAAGCTTGGTTAAAAACGTGATAAGATTTATTTTTTAAGTTGACACAGCCAAAACAATTACTGCAACCGACACAATCCTTACAAAACATTACGTCGTTGCAATCTTCGCAATCCACCGAGTATAGTGTTTTGTAGCACTTGGTGATATTAACAGAGTCATAACAAATCTCTGACTCATTAAAAATATAGCAATCAAAAATATCTTTAGATTTGGCGCCCCAAATAGAGTACGCGGAGTTTTCTAGATACGAAGCTGCAAAGCTCAAATAGCAGTCCTTTGGCTCTGTTATATTAGAGGAGAAATCGCTGCGTACAGGATTAATAAGCGACCGAGACATCAGCGGCACCTGATAGAATAATTCTTTAAATTGCTCAAAAAATGGTCTTGAAAAATCATAATCCTTGCCATATGACATCGGGTCCCAGGAATCTGAATACCATTCTGCCACCTCCATTATTTTAACTGGAGAATCTTGGTGGTACATAGAGAAAATTTCCTTTCCGTGGATATCTTTTTTTCTCATAAGCTTCCACTCATTGCGCCAGGCAAATCGCCTTTGCAACCTGCAATCCGGGCACCAAGTCGGTGCCGGTACTTTCATTTTTTCATAAAACGCAAAATCATCCGGCTCGATAATAAAGTCCTTTTTACAATTCTGACATGCTTTAGTTTCGGGTTCCATTTATTTTAATAAATCATTTAATATTTCTATTGTCTCGTGCTTTTTTGCCCAACTATTCAAGTAGTCTGAATCCAATTTCCCTTTCTGCTTTTCTAAAACGGTTTTAATGTCTTCTCTTTGTTTCCATGAACTGCTTTCTTTGGACCACAAAAGCTTACTCAAAATTAGGTCCTCCGGAGAAACAAAATAAATTTTCGCGCCATAAATATCTCTTAAAACTTTTCTCTTTATTTTTAATTTGTTATAAGGATTATCGGCCTGCACAAAAAAATCGACCTTCATGCCACTGTCAGGGTCTATAAAGTTGAACTCACTTTTATGCAGTAAAGCGTCGCGAACCGCATCTTCATCTGCGTAAGCATTTTTCACCAAATTACGCACCTTGGCAACCAAGGGCTTCACATTTTTATCCGACATCTCCACAAATATATCAATATCAAGCGTGGACCTTATTCTTCCCCAAACAGATACCGCAAACCCGCCCGTGATCGCATAAGGAATTTTTAGTTCATCCAAAATCTTAGCTATGTTTTTTAGTAATTCTTCCGGCGCCATTTTTTGAAATTGTTTTTGAATCTTGCAATTTTTTTAAAAGCAAATAAAGCTGGCTTGTAATTCTTATGCTTTTTTCACTTGGCATATTATATAAGATGCCATCCTGAATTTCTTGCGCTGATTGCGGGGTTATTTTCTTCATATTATGTTAAATTAATGGCTCTTCGGGCTTGTCTTCCGTGGTACCCTCTTTCCCTCCGCCTGCATCGCTATGCGAAGCATTGCGGGCAGGTTTACCTTCAATTATGGATTTCTCGTGGGAACTCCTCATAATCTTTGATTCTTCAGCTTGCATAAGTTTTTGCGCGGCTTCAGCTGGAATAGTGTACTTTTCGCGCGAGCGCTTAACAATCTCGTCTTTAAAAGACTTGTGAGTTGGTGGCATAACGTTGAGGGTTACGGCAGAAAAAGGGTCGTATGCTTCCCCATCTATAGTTTCTTTAATATAAAAATTCTGGACTCCCAGATTCACCATGTCTTTAACTCCGAATATTGGCGCCATTTCCGGCTCTAATTTAACCGCATCTTCACCGCCCACGCGGAACACAATAATGGTTCCCGTATTACCCAAAACCGCCTGCTGGACTTTAGGAATTAGCTGTCCCATATATTGGTGCGCCACGGTAAGGCAAATGCCGTATTTGCGAGCTTCAGACAATATGTTTTCAAAAGTTTCTGTCATTAGGTTATGAAACTCGTCAACATAGAGATAATAATCTTTTCTCTCGGCTTCCGGCAAAGATGCGCGCTCCATACCCGCTTGCTTTATTTTTGTAATAAACATTGAGCCAAAAAAGCTGGCGTTCTCCTCCCCCAATTTACCTTTGGATAAATTAATTAAAATGATTTTTCCTTCATTCATCAGTTTTGCCAAATCAACTTTATTCTCTTCCTGGCCAAAAATACCCCTCAAAGCAGGATCAGACAAAAACTGCGCCAGTTTGTTTACCAGCGGGATAATAGCTTCTGTATCATATTTCTCCGACCAGTCGGCAAACTCAATAGCCCAGAATCTTTTGACCATGTCATCCTGAATATATTCAACCACCAGTTGGCGGTAATTTCTGTCAGTAAGCATGGAAATCATTCCTCGCATTGTGCCGTGCGGATAATCTAAAAGAGCCAAACAAGTAAAGCGGAATACGTGCTCAAGCCGAGGCGTCCAATTGGCGCCGAATTGCCTTTCTAATACTTCAATCAATCCTTGTGTCAGCTGATGCTTAAAACTCGGGTCAATGTTGGCCAACGGGTTAAAAGAAATAGGATACTTGGAGTCAGAAGGGTCAATAAGCACTACGTCATCAATGCGGTCTTCGGGAATAAAATGCAAAATCTCTTCAATTACGTCGCCGTGAGGGTCAATAAAACAAAGTCCGTGGTCATATCCAATATCCTGGCGGACAAAAAGTTCCAAAAGTTTTGACTTTCCCACTCCGCTTTTCCCGACAATATAAATATGCCTGCGCCTGTCTACGCGCTTAATGCCAAAAATAAACTTTTGTTCCTGCAAAGCCGCTTCATAGTTGGTTTTGCCGATAAAAGAACAATCTTCGGGCTCGACATTACCATAAATAGGCAACTCCGGAGGCGGAGGCGCCAATTTAAACCTGCGGATTCTATTGCTTTCTGCCATAAATTAAATTATTAACTATTTTATTATAATAGCTTTTTGACGCCCTTTTATCAAGGAAAATCGTCTAACTAGTAGAGGCGATTAGCCAATCTTTGAAGTCACGATTCAGGCGAAATAGAGCAATGGTTGCCATGCAAGGAACGCCGTCTTGGTAATGTTCCCTGACAATATCCTCTATACCCTGGATGTGCCTGTCTATAGTCATAATTATCATAGTCGCCCCTTGAATTTCTACCACACCTTCGGCACCCCGAGTAAATGAATTAGTGGGCATAATGTCTACTTTGCCCGCCATTCTTTTCTCCACCAAGATTTTGGCAATAGTTTTTGCCGTATCCATATTCTGGCACGGCACATAAATAAAGATCATGATTTTATGAGCGTATGGTCGCGAGATTTATCCGCAAAGCGGAAAATCCCGACCTAGGCGAATAAAATCACTTCGGAAATCAGGCTGATTAAGATCTATACATCTGGGCCTGATTTACGTTAGTAACACCTTATTCGCATTTCATTTAAACTCGACCTTTTTATATTTACTACGCAACCTCGCTGTTATAGCACTGTTCGCAATAAACTATCTCTGGACGGTCGGGAGCATACGAAGTTTCAAATTCGTTGGGGCAACGGTCGGCATGGTTGTGATTCGATTTATCGCACATGCACTGGCGATGCCAGAGCTTTACAGGGTTTTTCTTTTTCCGACGTTCAATGCGACGACAACTGGGACACAGACGCGGGAGCGGTATCGAAAACTTTCTGTAGAAACCAAACTCTGCATTAATTATTCTATAGGCATTTTTGCAAAAATCGCATTGGATAATTTCTTTTAAAATACTTTCTCCAACGTCTTTTATGTTGTCTGGCAAGTCAGCGGCCTTTGTGGTTATTTTATAATCTCCGGGATTCTTATCTCTCCAAAAATATCCTTCTTTTATAGCTTGCTCTTTTTGTTTGGAAAAATATTCAGTCGCCATTGTTTCATTATATGCAAGCGGAGAAAATTCCATAGGAAAGAATTCTCCGTACTTATATATTCGGCCACGAGAATCAACGTACGGCATATCTGTCATATGCTTTTTAATTTCAAAAATAAGTTTTTCGTATTCTTCTTTTGCGTATTGCCTATTCAAAATACAATATTGCTTTTTTGTTAAACCCACGCATCCAAATAAATCAGCTGAAGAATGGCAGTCCAGGCAATATTCCGAATCCTGCATCGCCGGCCAGCACTCAAAACAAAATTTTAAATTCTGGCAATTATCGCCGGAACCGCAGGACTCATAAATCAACTCTGAATTCTGTCCCCAATTGGTGTAATCGTAAGAGTCTTTTACATTCGGAATAAGAATCTGCGAATAACGAACGTCCTCGCACCCTAAAACTTCAAAAGAATTAAAAGAGCTTTTCGAATTAGAAATATAATCACCTGAAACATCTTTGTTGTGAGTTCCATGGATGCATTTTCTTGGCTGTTTAAGCTTTAATTCGCCGAATCTTTCCTTAATCTTTACTACCTCCTCCGCAGAGCCCGTATTTATTTTTCCCAATTCTTTAAAATACTCCTCCTTAGAGTACGGCTGGTTCCAAATATGATATTTTTTACTGCGTAAATTAAAACACCCGAAACAATCGTTACAATTTATACATTCCTCACAAAACCTAAGGTTCCTGCAATTTTCTAAATTGGAACAATTGAAACACTGGAAAGCATTAGAGCCTTGATAAGCCTCGTAGCAAAGTTCTGAATTTGATACGTTATTGCAATCCAATGAATCGCTAACACCCGAAACAAAATCGCAGTATTGACAGTTATCAAGATTATTAGCATTAAAACAAAGATAGCAATTTTTTAAATAAGAAGCTTGATTGCAATAGTCGCTATTAACCAGCTCTCTAATATCGCGGCTGGGCCAGGGCACAGAATAATTAAGCTCTTTTAGCTGTTCTAAGAAAGGCCGTTTAAAATCTATACCTACTCCATAATCCATTGGATCCCAGTTGTCAGACCACCAATAATCGTGGTCATAAATTTTTACATTGGCTTCTTCTGGATATGTTGAAAATATTTTTTTGCTTTCTCCGGCCTCCTTTGCCTCGCCAAAGCCTTTGGCGGAGGCGGGTGTTTTTTTAAATAAATTAACTAAATTTAAAAATATCGAACGCCGTATCAGTCTACAATCAGGACACCACGTCGGCGGGGGAACTTTTATCTTCTCGTAAAACGCAAAATCATCGGGCTCGATTACGAAATCCTTTTTGCAATTCTGACAAATCTTTTTTTCTGTGTCCATTAACATAAATATTTTATCTTAACATATGTTAAGATAGTTTTTTTGCTGAATTATATACTACGCTACTTCCGCGTTGTAGCACTGTTCGCAATAAATAATTTCTTGGCGGTCTGGAGAATATGATGTTTCAATTTCTTTTCCGCATTTTGCGCATTGGCGGTCCCACAACTTAAATGGAGTACGCTGGGCCAGTCTGGCGTAGTGTCTACAATTAGAGCACAGCCTTGGCAGAGCAAGGTTCATCGCGCGATAAAACTGAAGTTCAGAAGAAATAATTTTAAATGCTCCCATGCACTGCTCGTTGCACTTGCCCGCGTGTTCGCATGCTATTACTTGATTCAAAATGTCATCAGAAACGTCCTTTATATGGTCGGGCAAGTCTGCGGGCTGGAGTGTAATTTTATATTGTTTTGTATCAGGCTCTCTCCACTTGTAGCCCGCCTCCAAAATTTCTAATTTAGTTTTTGGATAATACTCTTGAGCTATGGTCTCGTTATAAGCAAAAGGACTCAGTTCGGCTGGAAAAAATTCACCGTACTTATATGTTCTCCCCTTCTTATCTATGTAGGGCATCGCATTCATATGCTCTATAATTTCTGGTACAAGTTTTTCGTATTCTTCTTTTGAATATTGCTTGTTTAGGATACAGTATTGTTTGCTACGAAGCCCCACGCAACCAAATAAATCTTTGGAATTTTTACACGCATAGGTGTAATTTGTATTCTGGCAAGAATGAGTAAAAACAGCAAAAAGATTGCGGTTAGCATTATCTCCTGTGTCCACAATTTCGTAAGAGTTGCTAAAAATTGCGCCGACGCCATAACCATCATAAATGTCGTTAAATTCTGCGCCGTGCATAACATATTTACAATCTTGGGCATCACCGAATATGTCAAAACCCATATATACGTTTTTTGAATTAAGGATGTTATCTCCAACGCAGTTTATAGATTTATGAATATACCCATTGCGCCTTGGGTATTGTTTAATTAATTCAGCAAACTTTTTTCTAAATTCGCCGGTTATTTTATAACTTCCAAAATCATATTTAGCCCGCTCTTTTAAACAATCTTCCTTTGAATATTGTTTGTTAAAAATACAATTTGATTTGTTTCGTAAATTTATACACCCCAGAGAATCTATCATGTTTTTACAAGCATGGAGAAAGGCGCAGTTAACGCTCTCGTCGCTGTCGTAAGAGAAAAAAACCTTATTTAAATCGCCATATAAAGTATCATCATAACAATGCATAACATTGAAAGATTTATACAGGTCTTGAGAATTTTTGCAATCCATAGCTCCGGCGGAGTATAACACATCCTCGCACCTCATACCGGCGTAGAAAAGATAACAATTTTTAAGATTTAGACTGTGATTACTGTAATCAGAATTTATTGTGTTGGAATTAGCAAGATTTGGGAGGGGAGATTTCTCCAGCAGTTCCCGGAATTGTTGAAAGAAAGGTTTCGAAAAATCATAATCCCGGCCAGATTTAAGCTGGTCCCATTTATCAGACCACCAGTAATCCCTTTCATAAACCAAAAAGGGCTGTTCGGGCGCGAACATTGTAATAATATCTTTGCCTGTGGCATCGCACTTTCTGTGATATAGAGTACGCTCATTACGCCAGCTCATACGCCGTATTGTCCTACACTCCGGGCAAAAAGTTGGCGAAGGCACTTTCATTTTTTCATAAAACGCAAAATCGTCGGGCTCAATTATAAAATCCTTATGACAATTCTGACAAACTTTTGTTTGACTATTCATATTTTTTATCCCGATGCCCCGACTACTGTCGTGGGCATACGAGGATCCTCGTCCACGACCGCGGTCGGGACGGGACAATTTTGGCAGGTTTTAGTTTCTGATTGCATATTTTAGTAATTATATTATCCTAACACTTCGACGGGCTCAGTGTAAACGCTTCGCTGACTCAGCGCAAACGAAAAGCCGCCTGCGACCCAGAGGGTATCCCGAAGCGGTTTTTTAAATTATTTTTTCTCTAGTGGAGGATTTTCGGGCGCTCTCTGGGTATCAGGAAAAGTTGCTTTATCCTCATATTTTTCTTCTTCTACCCTAGCTTTCAATTCTTCCCCGCTCAAACTCGCCTGCGGCAGTTTTGTGGCGGGCCCGTCAAAATGCCCTTCTGGGCTTTTGTCGGGTTTGTTTTTCAGGGATTCCTCTAGCGCTTGTCGCAGTTCTGACAAATTAATTTCCTTCCTTTTCGTCTGTGTTTTCTGCTCGCTTTGCCTCCTATTTAAAGAGTGAAAAGATATCGGTTCTAATTTTGTTTCTTTTTCCGAAGGAAAAACCCGCCCAGTCATTTGACTGGGCGCCTCGTCGGATGGCGCGGCGAATTCTATGCCTAAATCCCTCAATGCTTCATTTTGCGCCGGCCCCTTTCCCGACTGACTAGCCCACACAGGCGCATTAGATGGCGCTCTCACCAACTGTGGTTTTGTCGATTCAGCTTTTCCGCCCAAGGCGGATCCGCCTCTGGCGGATATTTTTTTCAAACAGGATTTGCAGTAAACGGGCCTTCCGGCAACCGGTTCAAAAATAACTTTAGTGTCTTTTTCACAATTTGAGCATTTAACATCGTATAACTTTGTTGAGTCTTCACCGTGTCGGTGAAGACTTGAATCAGGAGACCGACCTGTCTGCGCAGGCAGGGAATTGCTGGCTTGGTATGAGGGCTTGGAAAAATTTTTGGGGTTAGAAATATCAGAAGAACCATGGGCGCTGGGAACATCCATGTTCGCCGCCCAGCGATTAATTTCCTCCTCAACAGCGTTTACGGCGTGGGCGTACTTTGACCTGGAAATTTTAATTATTTCTTCCCGCTTTTTATCATCAGTAGCAACAGGAGCAGGAGCGATAGTTTTGGCGGAGAATGGTCTGGAAGTAATACCATCTATCATAAGCTTTAAATAAACATTGTAGTTAGGCAAACGGATTAAATCGTTTTGCAAAAATTCCGGAGTAAATTCTTGTTCTAAAAATTCCGCGTCAGTGGCTCCCACGCGAAAAGAAACCATCGTACCCACGTTGCCAAAAACGGCGTCTCTGACGGCGGTGCTTGCGTCGGTCACAAGCTGCCCAATATATTGGTGGGCAATAACCAAATCCAAGCGATATTTGCGGGCCTCTGACAAAATATTCACGAAAGAGTCTGTGGCGAAGTTTTGGAATTCATCAACATACATGTAAAAATCTTTTCTTTCATCTTCGGGAATTCTAACGCGCTCCATCGCCGAGAGTTGTATTTTGGTAATTATCATAGCTCCTAAGATAGCCGAATTATCTTCGCCGATTCTTCCCTTGGAAACATTGACTAGCAGAATTTTTTGATTATTCATTATTTCATCAACATCGATGGTGTTTTTGGCTTGACCGACAATATTTCTGACAAAAGAAACATTCAAAAACTGTCCGACTTTATTTTGAACGGGAGCAATAGCTTCATTGCGATACCTTGATTCCCATTCCTCATATTCGTTAACCCAAAATGATTTTACTACCGGATCCTTGAGGTTGTTAATAATTTTCTGCCGATAGTCTCTGTCAACCAACATTCTTGGTATGCCCAAAAGCGTAGTGCCAGGAGTATCCAACAAGGCTAAAATACAGTTGGCAAGAATGTATTCCATACGAGCTGACCATACATTAGCCCAAATTTTAGTAAAAATACCAATCAATCCCGATGCGATTAAATGCTTGTATCTTGGATCTGGCACATCCATAATATTAAAACTAACGGGATAATTCATATCCGCTGGATTAAAATAAACCACGTCATTAATTCGATGAGGAGGGATATTATCTAAAACTTCTTCAACAAACTCTCCGTGAGGATCGATAATAGCAAGCCCTTGTCCATTATCGATATCCTGCAGGGCCATATTCTTTAAAAAGGCTGTCTTACCAACTCCAGTTTTCCCGATTATATACATGTGCTGGCGTCGGTCGGCTCTTTTAATTCCAAACACTTGTTCTTCCCTGCGAAAGTTTGTTTTGGCAATATAAGTTAAATCCTTTGGCATAAATTAAAACGCGATACTAATATACAAATACATACCAATAATACTAATTCGTTTCAATCCGCACTATCCTCTTCGGCCGAATGTAGGTATTCCTAAAATTGACTAATAAGCACAACTTTCTACCAGAGTTCTGCAAATATCTTTGAACTGCCCAATAATCTTCTTTTGTTACAAATTTTTTCGCCTTGCATTCTAAAATAATTTTATCTTCTATACAGAAATCCACCCTATCTCCAGCGATTTCCTCGTTTATATTTTTCTCTCTGACATAATTTATTTTATTGTCCTTAAACTTGCTTTCTATTAGGTCGCAAAATTGCCTTTCTGTGCAAAACCTTCCTAAGATATTATGAACTTCAAATAGAATACCTGTTACCTTATAGGATAATTCTGGATAAATTAAATCCACATTCTTCATATTCTTATTATTATTGGTATCATTGGTATGCAAATTAGTATCATTAGTATCACTACTCGTCAATCGGTAAATTAGCTGGTGGGCCGGCTTTCTTTGATTCAATTTTGTCCATAGCCAAGCTGCCCCCGGAAACCCTAAATGGAAAGTGCCAAAGCGTCGCCATTTCTTCTGAACTTAAAATGGGGCATAAGTCATCGCTCGTTCTTTTTGGAAAAAGAGGAGGGAACCTTAAAACAGCCATTCTGAACATTTTTCTCGCTCTCAAAAAAACCCTGCGCTTTCGCATAAAATAATGGATTCTTGGCCTTGTTTTGCTCGAGAACACAAAATGGTTTAAATTCTCAGTTATAAAATGTCCCATGTACGAACGCGTTATAACCCCGTTGGACGAATGCCAATTTTCTCTCTTTGCCACATAAACCCCTCTTATATTCGTCCTAAAAGCCGGTTTTTTCATTTTATTTTCAATTTCAGTAATAATTTCTCTCTCGCCCGGGGTCAGCGATATCTTCAACTCGCCCGTTTCTTCATCTTCTTCCATCGGCCAGGAATACTTTGCTGATTCTCCCTCGCCTTCTTTTTCAGGACCCATGGCAAGCTCTTTCAATGAGCGGAACAACTCCTCAAAAAATGTTTTTTCTTTCTTTTCCGGCCGTTTTGCTATTTTATTAATTATTTTTTGGCCTTCTTTTCTCCATTCCGGCTCATCATGATCATTTACGGGGACGGTGATAAACTGGACCCAATAGTGCTCGCCCGGACCCAATTTTGACATTCCCTCAAGCAAAGAAATAATCGGATCCATTCTTTTTTCTTCTGCGGAAATTCTTTCTCCTTGAGGCTCAAAAAACTTCTCGTATGTTCTGATGGGATAAGCATCTTCTCTGTGTAAATCCCAATCTTCTCCATACATATCCCACTCTTCATTTGGCACAGTCGGCGGGACTAATTTTACATAATCAGCAGCTTCGTGGATTTCTATATCCGGATAATGCCCATAAAGCGCGCCCTCAATACTCGCGCGGTGTTGTTGCGCGACTCTTATATAAAAATGTATTTTGCCCTCAATACTGGCTAGCTCCCAAGAGCACCATTCTGGTCCATTATTTAATTCCCCGTCGCACCATAATTCGCGGAAGTTTCCCACGTCCATAAGAGGCCAAATTGAGGTGAATACATCCTCCATGGCCTTGACGGGCATAAGCGTTGCTTCGAGCGGAATAATTTCCAGAAGCACCCATTTTCTTTTTTCACCAATGTAAAAATCCCAGTTCATGTACCAAAGATAAATTGTTTTTAGTTGCGACACAAGCATTAACGGCAAAAATACCCACCACCATACGCGTAAAAAAGGAACCCATAAGATAATCAAAAATAAAATTACCCACCAAAAAGGGTCCCAGATGATTTTCTTGACCCATTCTGTCCAAAATAAATAATCTGGTCGTTTTTTCATATTCCTGTTGCCTTAATTATTACTGGAAGATAGTTGAGAACAATAGAAACTATTGATACGACAAAAAATCCCATTACAAAAAATTCAAACGTAAAAACGGCGGGAACTACGATAAAAGAAACTTTTCTCAAGTGCCAATAATAGATAAACGAAAACAGAACAATATAAAATATCGCTGTTGTAATAAACAAAACTATTAATCCTAAAATAAAAGCGCTCATTTACTTTCTTGTTATTCAATAATTATACCTCCATAAAAAACCATGCGCAAGGATTAATTTATGCCGAATAAAAAACCCTCTTTGAACTTTAAGTTCTTAGAAGGGTTTTACCGCTGGCTTCATGAATAAAATGAAGACTACTTGACGATGCCGAGAAAGCGGTGGCGCCGAGACCACCGACGGACAAAATAGCTGAGGGTAAGGCGACGTTCTTTGGAGTCGCCCCAAAGTCCGACAACAGAACGACCGCCGTCCGGGCTTACCCAAATAGACCCTAGGGCAATAATAGGAAATTGTCTTTGTAGCTCTGGTTTGGCTTGCCCGAAAGAAAGAAGCTCTTTGAGAGTGGCAGGACGACAGCCGTCTCCCTCAATTTGCTCAAGAGCTTCATCGGATTCGACTTCTTTGTCGGGGTGGAAAAACCTGAAGGCAACTTTCTTTTTACGCTTACCTTTCTCCGTTCTTCCCGACGGGAAGTTGCCTTCCGCAACGTTTTTGTTAACGTAGTCGTAGCGTCCCGCCATAATTCCCTTTTTAAGCGGACGAGCATAATCGACCACGAGGTAAAGAACAGCCGTTTCATCCACCTCAACCATAAGGCTCTTTCTGTCGTCGATAATCATCTCTTGTAAAATACGGATAACCTGCTCCGGATCTCGATAACCATCCGAAATAAGCCGACGTATGGTTGATTCCTGTTTCCACAGCCTTTCGTACACATTAACGCCATTCATGATACGCCTCCAATTGTAAAAGAATCGGGGAACTAATTTGTGCCAAAACATTTTGGCACAAAAGAATTGCCCTATTCCATATTTTGCGAAGATTCAACTGTTTCGTACTCTCTGATGCAGTAGGGTATTAAATTATTATCTTTTTCACATCTAGGATCGCACTCAAAAATATTTTTAGCCAAAAGATTAGAAAAACCGATACAACCCCCGTCACAATTTTTGCAATTATCACATGAATATCTTCGCTTATTAAAAATTTCTTCATACTTTTTCCACTTCTCGGAATTAAACCAAATGTCTTTAATACTAGTCTTATTGATATTCCCCAACGAATAAGAGGGGCTTGCAGTAAAAAGCACACATGGAAATACTTCGCCATCAGACATAATCAAACAATTATTTTTGTCTTTTATCCTGCAATATGCCCGCTCTCCTTCCCCGATGTAACCCTTCTGGATTCTTGTTCTTGTGTGCAGGGATTTTTTCAATTGATAATATTTATAAATTTTTTCTTTAACATTTTTCCAGTCGCTTAAAGATGGCATTAAATGTTTTAATTGGACTGCCCTGCTTTGAGGCGTAAGATAAACAAACGATTGCGTATCAACAGGTATCTTTGTAGTAATATCGAGAACATCTACAATCTCTTTTATGTTTTCCTTCGTAACTACGGTATTAACTATTGTAATCAGCTTACTATTTTTAGCGATCATTAGTGCTTCTATAGCCTTTGAAAAAGACGAACTGAGACCACGCATATTATTATGATATTTTTCAAGGCCGTCTATGCTTACCAATAAACTGTAAAGCCCTCTTTCTTTTAATTCTTTAATATTCTTTTTGTTGATGGTCAACCCATTGGTCAAAACTCTCGGCTTCAAATTTAACTTAGCAGCTTCTTCAACTACGCCGTACAAATCGCTCTTTTCTCTAACAAATGGCTCGCCACCGGCAATATGGATTCTGTTTGCGCCAATTTCTACCGCCTCTTTTAAAAATGTTTTTATTTTTTTTACGGGAATTTCCAATATATTCCTCTCTCCCGAACTATAAATACAATGCTTACATTTAAGATTGCATCTATTAGTAAAATGGAGGTCTATTTCAATATTTTTAGGCTCAGTATTAAACATTTTTCTTATTTTGGTTTAACAATTAAAGTACACAAGTAGTTAGAATGCACAAAATCACTCGAAGAATCCTTATACCAGTCCGGTTTTAGCATCGGTTTGGGCATATTATGGGAATAGAAACAAAACTCATCTGGTTTTTCAATTCCGAGACCATAAAACCTTCTGGCGATGCATCCTCCCTCGCAAATTTTAATCTCTGAGCAATCTTTACAATATTTGGGAGTTAAAAATTTTACTTTCTTTTTAAGAACACTTTTTCCACGCTCTATCAATTCGGACAATGTGATATTACTGTCGTTTAGATAAACACACGACACTACTTTTCCATTGGGTTTTATTCTAAAACTGTTCTTGCCGCAACCAGTGTTTATTCTTCGATTAAGCGCCGCATTTATTATGGGCTCGCTACATGAAACTAAATAGCTTTTTTTAAAAATCGCGGCTATTGCTTTCCAAAAATTACTATAATTCAAGCAATATTTTTTTGTGTTAACTGGTTTATAAATATTAAATCTTAAAAAACAATCTTTTTCTTTTGCTAATTTCAGCAGAGAATCAAGCTGGTGAGCATTATTGTCCATTAGGGTGGCGGCCAATGAAACGGTCATGCCTAATTTTTTACATCTCTCTACTCCATCCATCACCCATTCGAAGGTGTGTCTGTTTCTCCTGAATGCAATTTGGTCTTTTGGGCTTGAAAAATCAAGCGAAAAATCTATATCGTTCAATAATTTAAGTTCTTCATCCGAAAGCAAGCGGGGGGTATATCCATTAGTTGTTAAAGATGTCTTAATGCCTTTTGAGGCAATATATGCCAAAATTTTTCTAAACTGCGGGTGCAAACCGCTTTCACCGGTGCCAAAATTAATACTTTTAATGGGGATGTTGTCACACAAATCTCGAATTTTTTCAAATCCTATATAATATATTTTCTTTCTGCTGGAATAGCAGTGCTTGCATCTAAAATTACAATTATTTGTTAATCCAATGCCAAAATCATATTTTTCCATTTTTTTTACCGCATTACCACATTTATAATTTAACTTAGATATTTAAAAAAACAACAGGAAACGTCCAGCTTGAGGGATTCGGGTAGGACGACACTGCCTATTTAACATTACAACTAATTTTAATCGTGTCAATACCCTGCAGGTCTCCTATAAAAATTTTGCGGGCAACAAAAAATCCCGCGAGCGCGAGATTTTTTGCTTTAAGCAGTCTGCGTTTTCCTTATAAAGTACTTGTCGGAAGAATCTTTAGTAAAATGATTCTTGTTGTTTAGGTTCATTAGCACCGTGTTTTTCGCAACAAATCTTTGACCCAAAACTTGTTTTACCAATTCATCTCTATGCATCGGCTCACTGCTATTATTTAGGACTTTGGTGATTATGTCTTTAATTGTTCCAGGAAAGTATCCCCATTCGGCCAAGGCATAAGTTCCGCGACCCACAAGCACAAACCTTGAGTCTTTAATAAGCTCATTATGAACTGTCTGCGGATAAGTTTTTTTATTGGGTAGATTGTAGCTTGACTCATCTATTAAAGAGGCGACTCTTGTAAAGTGCAGGGGCTTGCCATGCTTCTTAAAAATCAAAAATGCTCTGTCTTTTACTCCTCTCGGTTTAATCTCCGGCCATTCTATTAGACCCAATTCAGCATCATTGTTAAATCTAATTTTCTTTGATATTTCAAGATAAGAAAGGGCGGCTACTTCAGAGAGTCCTTGCGTTGACGCAACTTGAGCGTAAAAATCTTTTTGAGAAATAGGTTTGCCTATTTTTTTCATTTGAGAAACTAAAGAGTTGAGAGTTCCCTTAACGGTTTCCTGCGCATTGGGTAAGTTTGACCAAAAATAGTTGTAATCTTTTTTTTCACAAACTTTAGAAAACTGTTCTCCGAGCGTCAGCAAAAATAAAACATACGGTTTTTGGTTTCTGCCACCAAGTTCCTCAAGAACCTTCTCTTCTTTTTTAAATCCTCCCTGATTCTTAAAATAATTGGCAAACTGGACAAAAATACCGTCCAAGGCCTCTTTATTGTTCTTTTTTACAAAGTTAAAACCAGCCTCCTCTATCTGGCGGACTCTTTCACGGGTTATACCCAGTGTTTTTCCAATAGCTTCCAAGGTTTCAAGCTCGCCGCTTTTTACGCCAAATCTGCGATCAAAAATGTCTTTGGTCTTTGGACTGATTCCCTTAGTAAACTTCTGATATACTTGTTTATAATTAGCTTTATCCATAACTCTAAATATATATGATATACTTTGATTTTGTTAGTTTACCATATAGGCTTTTATATGTCAATAGTATAGGCAATAATAGGGCTTCTATGCCCCTTTAAGACTTTTTTTGTACCAGGTGACTAATAGCGGGCCTGCCAAGAATATCGAGGAATATGCTCCGGAAGTTATTCCTATAATCAGCGCTAGGGAAAAATACCTTAGAGTTTCCCCTCCGAAAAAGTATATCGCGAAAAGCACAATCAACGTGGTTATGGTGGTGGTTAAGGATCTACCCAATGTTTGGTTTAAACTCCCATTAACCGTCTCCTCAAACTCACCCATTCCTTTTCTAAAAATGTTTTCTCTTATTCTATCGAAAATAACTATCGTGTCGTGAACAGAGAAGCCAAGAACCGTCAAAAGGGCGGCAATAATAGGAATCGTTATTTCAATATTATAAAAGTGTCCCAAAACAGAGAAAACTCCGATAGGAATTAAAACGTCGTGAAACAAAGCTATCAGTGACGCAATCCCATATTTCCACGAGGCAACCGGCCTTGAAACTTTCCTGAAAGCAAAAGCAATGTACAGGGTTATCGCCAACAGCGCAAGAATAATTGCTAGCTCCGTTTTATTTCTAAGCTCTCGTCCTACCGATGGGCCAATATACTGAAATCCCTTTTCTGATGCAGGAGCCAGCTCGTTTATCTTCGATAAAATCTGTTGATGAACCGCCTCGTCAACTCCTTTAAACTTCAAAACAGCTCCGTTAGACGAAATAGGTTGGATGGTTATTTCCCCTAAATCAAACTCGCTAAGGGCATTATTTATTTCTTCATTAAGGGGCCTTTGGCTGGTAAATTGAACCTCCATATTGCTTCCACCCACAAATTCAATCCCAAACTTCAACCCGAACATAAACAAAGAAGCAATTGTGGCAACAACCAAAATGCCGGAAAAAATATAATATACTGTTGAATACTTAGTAAAATTGAATTGCATAGTTATTACTAATTTACTAATTTCTACAAATATACTAATTGCGAATTGACATATTCGTATATTAGCAATTATTAGTAGATTAGTAATTTACAGAAGCCATTTGGCTTTTTCGGCCCACTTGCCGACAAAAACCATTAAAAGAATTCTTGTTATAAATATCGCTGAAAAAATGCTGACGATAATGCCTAGCGCCAAAGTAAAAGCAAAACCTTTTATAAAGGAGGTCGCTACAAGAAACAAAATGGCGCAAACAATCAGTGAGTTAAAATTACTGTCTCTAATTGACGGCCAAGCTCTCTTAAATCCCTCATCAATTGCTTGAGATAATCCTTTCCCTAATTTTATTTCTTCCTTCATCCTGGCAAAAATAAGAATATTGGCATCAACTGCCATACCGATAGAAAGAACAAATCCACCAATACCGGCTAAAGTTAATGTTACGGGGATTAGCTTAAATAAAGCGAGGACTATAGCCACATACATTATAAGAGCTAAAGAGGCTAGAAGTCCCGGAAGGCGGTAAATCACCACCATAAAAACTGCTACCGCTAGAAGACCGTATAAGCCAGCCATAAGCGACTTTTGAAGAGATACAGAGCCCAACGTTGGACCCACTGTTTCCTGGGAAATAGGAGCTCCTATTTTAACGGGTAGAGCCCCTGAGTTCAAACGGCTAGCAATCGAGTTTGCGGTTTGTGTTGACATATCACCGGTAATAACCGCCTCTCCCCCCGAAATTTTGTTCTGCACAGTTGGAGCATACAGGTCTTGAGCGTCAATTTTTCCGTCACCGCTTGTATCAATAATAGAAGACCCGTCTAAAAATATAGCCAACGGTTTTTCGATGTTCCTTGCTGTAATCTCTTCAAAAACTTTTGCGCCCTCGTCATCGAACCGTAGTTGAATCTGCGGCTTATAGGTCGTCGGGTCAAAAATAACAGTCGCCTTTTGTAAATATTTTCCGTTTAAATTTGTTGGTTTAAAATAAGGATTTTGCAAAGCTAACTGCCAGTTATCAATTGTTGTGATATCTTCGCCTTTTTCTTGCGCATCCTGCAACTCTTTTATTTTATCTAATATCGGCTGTGATTCCTCTTCTGTTCTTTGTTCATCGAATTCTAGATAAGGCGTCTGCCCTATCATTTGAATCGCTTGCTGAACATCTGTAACCCCGGGCAACTCAACAAGTAATTTATCTTCTCCTTGAATTTGCACAACCGGTTCTGAAACTCCAAACATATTAACCCTTCGTTCAATAACATCTCTAAGTCCCGACATAGCTCCGGTTGAATCTGTAACTTCGCTTAAATCAGCCTGGTAAACCAAACTTACTCCTCCCTGCAAATCAAGTCCAAGCACATATGATTTGTCTGGAAAATGCGGAAGTGTCCAAGAAAATTTGCCGTTTAAAAAATCTACTCCGCTATTAAAATAATTTGGGTATGAAAAAATCCCGGCTATTAAAGCAAGGACGATAACCCCAATAAAAATATAGTATTTCTGTTGCATTTATTATTAGAAATTAGAAATGTTCACTTAATTCAGTATTATATATCTACTTATAGAAATAGTCAATCTGCCGGCAGTTTTTCTAAAATTTTAAGTTCTAATTTTCCCGTGGCAGTGTCATAAACCGCGAATGTCGGTTTATAAAACTGTCCCGCAAGTTCGCCAGGATTTATCATATGGCAATTTCCAATCTTCTCATCCCAGGCACGGTGCGTGTGCCCGTAGAAAACTATATTAAATTTCCCAGACTGCGCCATTTTTTTTGCTTCATTCGGAAAATGCACGAATGCTATTTTACGGCCGCCAATTTCAACCTCCATTTTTTCAGGCAAATCCATATTAAAATCCGCGTTCCCTTTCACAAACTTAATATCCTCGCCAAAGTATTTTATTGCCTCATCAATTGTTTCCTGGCTGGAAATATCTCCGCAATGCAAAATCAGCTGGATGTCTTCCCTTTTTATCCAATCAATCGCCTTCATAAAATTAGCCATATTATTATGCGTGTCCGACACAACCGCAATTTTCATTTTTACGATTCTTCTAAAATTATTTTTTTCTTAAACCTGCCTCTTTCTTCCGCCTTATTATCTTTTATATTTTGCAGTTCTTCCCTGTTGAATTTTTTAAAATCGCAAATTGCGTCGATAACCTCCAAAACATCTGCCATTTCCTCAATAGTTTCCGCCCCCGCAAATTCATTAACCTCTTCCTGTAACTTTTCTTTTAATTTCAGCCAATATTCCGCATCCTCTGCAATATGGGTTATGGAAGATCCGCCCTTACTTTTTATGTACTCCGGGATTTTATCCCTAACTAGTTTATTATATTTCATATTATTTTATTCCATACAGCTCTTTATTTTGCAACTGTAGTAGGGCCATTTTTATGGCTTCTTTTGCATAAAATTTAATTTCGGGAAGTATATTAAATTTTGGATTTTCTAAGTCTTCTTTACTAAACCAGCGAATATCGTTATGTTCTTCTTTATTAAAAATAAATTTATCTGATTTCGCCTTTAAAAAATAGTTTAAACCGACGTGCCTGTGAGTATTTGAAATGTTATGAACATCTAAAAACGTCGGAGCGTATAGCGGGGTAAAATTAAATTCTGGGCTTTTTATTTTTGGCTTCTTCCCGATAATTTCTACATCTAATCCACACTCTTCTTTTATTTCTCTGAAAAGCGCCTCTTCTGGATTTTCGTTAAGCTCAATGTGTCCACCGACTGAAAGCCATTTATTGAGCTTTTTATGATTGATCAACAAAACTTTATTCTCATAAACAATGAAGGCGTTAATAATGAAGTCTATTAATTCGTGTATATGCGCCATAATTTATAATTTTAATCTCCAATATATTTAAATCTTGGCACTCGTTTACCGTTAACCTCAACTTCTTCTATAAACACTTTTAACGGGCGAACCCACATTTCACCTCTGTCGCATAAGGCTTTACATACGACAAACTCTTCTATTGTTTCAGAGTGCTTTGCAATTCCTAAAACCTCGTAGTGTTTTCCCTTGTAATGTTCGTATTTCCCCAATTTCATATCATCTCCCGCCACGCTTAGCGTGGCAATCGGGACGCTTAGCGTCCTGCAATACATTTATTAAAGTAGTCCACCTGAATATTATAGTTTGCGATGGATTGTTTCGTCATTTCTGCCAAAGAATTATACTGCGCGACCAGCTGGTTGTAGTCGTCAACCATCTGGCCGTAAGTTGGAGATTGCCGGCTAGTGCTGCTAATTTGGCTCTTTTTACTCTCAATCTGCGCCGAAAGCACGTCTAGTTGCGTTTTATATGAATCAAGCTGTAGCTTAAGCGCAACGTTTGGCTCTTCGCAGGTAGATAGTGGAAGCCCGAATTCCTGCACACCTATCCAAACGGTTTCCCCCTCATAAGTACTCTTAACCACAGCAACGCCAATTTCTGTAAATCGCCCATTTAAAATATTTGCGCGATGCCCGGGACTTGCCATCCAATCGTCCACAACTTCTTTCTCTGACGAAAAGTTACCTAAAATCAAATTTTCTCCGGCGGTAATATAGTCATATCCATACGTTTTAACAAGTTGTCCTGGACCAACACCCGAGGGAGAAATGTGCTCAAAATATTGTTTTGCAAACATATCGTTTGCCTTGGCGGCCGCGGCATCATCAAGTAGGTAGTTCTCCTTTAATAGTGGTAAATTTCCATTTTCTTGCCGTTGTAAATTTGTTTCTGATATAATTTTGCTTTTTAGCAAAACGACCTGTGTTTCAGACCTTTCAACTTTTAAGGGAGCGGGAATAAAGATTTCTTTACCGGCCTCTGAAAGAACAGAGCCTATGCTCGTTCTTTGAAAGTCTTGGACCTTCTTGTTTAGATTATCAAATAATCTTATTGCGTCATCCTTAATAAAAATCCCCGAGCCAAAAGCTACAATTATTAAAATAAAAATTATAATTGTTTTAATTTTCATAATAATTTTATTCTAAAGATATAACCTGCACTCCTCTTTCTTTTATTATGTCTTCCTGCCCAAAATCACTAATTTTAAATCTTAGGATAAACCCGGCCCTCTTTTCAATCCTTCTTCCTGTATAATTTTTTGTTTTCGGGTCCCATTCCTCCAGAATTAAAGTGTCTCCTTCACTTATATCAAAATCGTTTGCTCTTAATTCAAACTTCTTTTTGCCGGACTCGATGAGCCCAAAATATTTCGGCCAAATTTTCTTTTTTATTACCGCCATCTTTTTATATAAACTTTTTTGTCATTAAATCTTTAATTATTTTAAAATCTTCAGATAAATCTTTTTTTAAGCTATTTTGATATAAGGTTGCAGCAGGGTGATAAAGAGGTATAATCTTCACACTATTTAACGGGATTTTCACTTCAAAAATTTTGCCGTGAATTTGGCTTATTGATTTTAGCTCTTTTTGTAAACCGAACTTCTCCATAACATAAGCCATTGAGAACCTTCCAAGCGTAGCTATAATTTCCGGTTTAATAGCTTCTATTTGCCTGTCTAAAAATGGAGCGTAAATTTTTATTTCTTCAGGCGAGGGATCCCTGTTGTCGGGAGGTCTGTCTTTCACTATATTTGTAATATAAACATCTTTTCTTTCCAACCCAATAGAGTCTAACATCTCTGAAAGAACCCTGCCCGCTGATCCACAAAATGGCCGGCCGGTTTCAGCCTCGTTTTTACCGGGAGCCTCGCCTATAAATATTATCTTAGCATGGTGACTGCCCTCCCCGATAACTGGGAAAACCTTGTTTTTTATTCTTATTTTATAAAGAGGAGATTTATTTAAATTAACAATCTCCTCTTTTATTTTACTTAAAACTTCTTCCCTATTATCTTCCATGGCATTTTTTCACCCGGTCAAATAAATTTCTTCTAAATTTAATTTTGCCGAAGCAAAATTATTTGATCGGGTAAATTTTTTCCCGGAACCATCCGCCTTCGCCAAAGCTTCGGTGGGACTACACTTTTATTTTTTATGGTACGGGGCGTTTATCAGACCACAGTGTTTATATTTATAAACCCTCCCTGTCGCAGGGTTAACCGCTCCACATGGACACGGATCGTTCCTGCCGGTTTCTTTTTTCCCCGACTCAATAACCCGTGGTCGCGACGGGTTACCCCAAGGGTCTTTTTGTTGAGAAGATAATCCTGCTTTTAAAATATTTTCTGCAATGTTGGCATCGATTGTCGCCAATAATTGACCAAAAGCTTTATGTCCCTCATTTTTATATTCAACCAAAGGATCTCGTCCGCCATACGCGCGCAACCTCACAGAATCCCTGATGTGATCCATATAAGATAAATGTTCCTGCCAAAGCATATCCAAAACCCGCAAACAAACAATCCTTTCCAATTGTAGCATATTTTCTGCTCCGATTTCTTTTTCTTTTTTATTAAAATCTTCTTCTGTAAATCCTGCTTTTTTAAGTATCTCTATAATTTCTTCTTTCAGATCCTGGCTAATCAAAAACTCTTTCCTCTTTTTATAAACTATTTCTCTGTGTTTATTTAAAACATTATCGTATTCTAACAAGTGTTTTCTGGCGTCGAAATTAAACCCTTCAATTTTTTGTTGGGCAGATTCAATGGCTCCAGAAATCATGCCCGCCTGTATAGGCTCATCTTCGGGCACCTTCAAAACGTTCATCAAAGACTTTATCTTGTCCCCACCGAAGATGCGCATAAGGTCGTCCTCTAGAGAAACAAAAAATTGGGTAGAACCTGGATCCCCCTGTCTGCCCGACCTTCCTCTTAGCTGGTTATCGATTCTTCTGGCGTCATGCCTTTCAGTTCCGATAACGTGCAATCCCCCCCTTTTTTTAACATCTTCTGCTTCTTCTTTCGTTGACGGATTGCCTCCTAAGATAATATCTACCCCGCGACCCGCCATATTTGTAGCAATTGTAACAGACCCGCGCTTGCCGGCCTGAGCAACAATTTCTCCTTCCTTCTCATGATTCTTGGCGTTTAAAATGTTGTGAGCGATACCCCTTGCCTCAAGTAGCTTTCCCAGATATTCGTTTCTCTCAACAGACTTTGTTCCAACTAAAATTGGTTGACCATTTTTGTTAAGCTCTTCAATCTCTCTAATTATTGCTGTAAACTTTCCGTTTTCTGTTTTAAAAACTTTATCGGCATGGTCTTGTCTTGATAGGAGCTTATTGGGGGGGATAGCAACTGCATCTAACTCATAAACCTTATCAAGTTCCTCGGCGGAAGTTAAGGCGGTTCCCGTCATGCCTGCAATTTTTTTGTACATCCTAAAATAATTCTGGAAAGTTATTGTAGCTACCGTTACAGATTCCGGTTTTACATTAACGCCCTCCTTGGCCTCTATCGCCTGATGCAAGCCAGCCGACCATCTGCGGCCTGGTAAAATTCTGCCAGTGAATTCGTCAATAATTAAAATCTCCCCGTTTTTTACAGTGTAATCTTTGTCTTTGGAAAATAGCGCCTTTGCCCTTAGGGCAGATTCTAGTTGGTGCGTTGTTATAACGTCATTTTCTAACCACGGATCAGAACCTAAGTTTTTTACAATTCTGTTTTGGCCATTTTCGGTAAAAGAGACTGTTTTTGTTTTTTCATCAATTTCGTAATCAGAATCTCTCTGCAGGGGTTCTATTACTTTCGCGAATTTATTGTATTTCTCTGCGATGTCTTCTGCTTCTCCTGAAATAATCAGAGGAACTCTTGCTTCATCAATTAAAATTGAATCCACTTCGTCAACGATGGCAAAATTAAATCCTCTTTGTACTTCCTGATCTACAGAATAAACCATATTGTCTCTTAAATAATCAAACCCAAATTCATTGTTTGTTCCATAGGTAATGTCAGCCGAATATGCTTCCTTCCTTGAACACGGTTTTAAATAATCCTGAATTATCTTAAAACTCCCGAGGTCATCTCTTTTTTTATCATCTTCGCTGTTTTTGTATTCTTTGTCATAAACATATCCCGATTCGTTTACAATACATCCTGTAGTTAAACCAAGCGCATCATAAATTTGCCCCATCCAAACCATGTCTCTTTTGGCCAAATAATCATTTACTGTAATAATATGTACCCCCTTTCCCTCAAGCGCATTCAAATAAGCAGGAAGGGTCGCCGATAAAGTCTTGCCTTCACCTGTTTTCATTTCTGTAATCTTGCCCTGATGCAAGACCATTCCACCAATGAGCTGTACATCAAAGTGGCGCTGATTAAGAGTTCTTTTTGAAGCTTCCCTCACCAACGCAAAAGCTTCCGGCATTATATCATCCAGGGTTTGGCCTTCCTTTAGCCTTTCCTTAAACTCTTTTGTTTTTTCCTTTAATTGTCCTGCGCTCAGTTTTTCTAAATCTGGTTCAAAAGAATTTATTTTTTTAATAACGGGATCGAACCCCTTGATAAGTTTTTCGTTAGAATCCCCGAAAATTTTAGATAGTATGCTCATACCAGATAGTGAAATTTTGACTTTAATAGTCAATGTTTATGAATTAACAAATTATTTCTTGTTTCAATTATTTTTTACCAAAATAGATTATTTCTTTTTGTCCCGCTTCTCGGGACGAGTCGAAATTCTACTACCTGGCTATATTATAAGGGTATACGAAAAACCCGCGCCTTTCAAGCTTAATGCGCGGGATAAACATCTTAGATTATTTATTAAATTCCGATATCTTGTTTTGTTTTCCTTTGCTCTCTTCTGCTTCTATCTTTATTTTTGGATTTATATTTTTCTACTTCCTTTTTTAATTCCTCTCTCGCTCCAATAATAGCTTTTATAGGATCTTCTTCTCTTGCCTGAGCCACTAAAATTTTTCCTGGCAAATTAACCTGAATCTTAGCTAAAAAAATGTTTCCTTTCTTATGGTGGGTGGTTTCTTTTTCTATCTCAACAAAAACCTCAGCCAATGTTTTTTTACCGACGAGAGTGTCTTCCTTTAAAATATCTATAAATTTTTTAAGCGGCGCGATTTTTTCCTCAACGACAATTTTTAAATCTTCCGTTAATTCAAGATTTTTTGTTTTTACTGCTATTTTCATGTTTTGATTATCTTTCCCATAAAGATCTTATGAGCGAAAAAAATCTGCTAATTACGCTAAAATAATCGATATAAGGAGTTTATTTTTTACATATTCTTTCATATTTCAATATTTATTTAACCAGCAACCGTTAAATCGCTCATTAAATATCTTTTTGAATGCCTATTATACTATTATAGCCATCACACAAATAAACACAAGAAATATCCTTCCAATAAAAACATTTTCTAAGCTTCGTCTCATTTGCCAAATCCTACTAACTGAACCTCCTGTTCTAGTTCTATATTAAATTTATTCATTACTTTTTCCTTAGATAATTTGATAAGAAAAAGAACGTCTTTTGCCGTGGCCCCCCCTAAATTAATAATAAAATTAGAATGTTTTTCTGAAATCTGGGCTTTGCCAATTTTCTTGCCCGACAGCCCGGACTTTAAAATTAGGTATCCCGCGGGTATGGCTCCTTTTTCATTATATATTTTTAATTCCGGAAACTCTAATACTAGTTTTTTATTTTTTATCTTTCTTTGTGGATTCACAAATATAGAGCCAGCTGAAGGAAAAGTAACGGGATGATGTGTTTTTCTGTAGCTCAAATTTTCTTTTATTTTGGCTTTTATCTGGGCAACATCATTTTTTCTAAATTCAAATTCAACAGAAACAATCACCCAATTCCTATTTTTTTTGAAGATACTATTTTTTAGTGAAAAATTACATTGATCTTTAGCAAATGTTTTAACCTTCAATGTTTTTAAATTAACTGCTTCAACATTCTTTATGTCATCAGAAATTTTTTCGCCAAAAGCTTGTGCGTGCCCATATACAGCTCCCCCAATGGTTCCCGGTAAGCCAGCAGCCCATTCCAATCCAGAGATACCCCTTTCTGCAAGCGTGCTGGCAAGTATTGTTGTGTTTACCCCGGCACCCACGGTTACCCTGCTTTCCATCACTTTCATATCTGAAATATCTACTTTTACCACTAAACCCTTAAACCCTTTATCTGAAACTAAAAGATTGCTCCCTCCACCAAAAATAAAAACAGGCAGTTTAAATTTTTTAGCCGCCTTTATCGCTCTGGTTAACTCCTCTTTCGTTTTTGCAATAAAAAAATATTTGGCGGGGCCGCCAATTTTATAGGTAGTATAATCCTTAAATAAAATGTTTTCTTGAACTTCGGACAGTTCTCTTTTTATCTTATCAAAGATAGTTTTCATATCTTTTACCCTCCACTTATTATCAGGTTTATTTTCGCTCGTGTTCTCAAGCCAACATAGCCCGTTCCGCTTGAAAGACCGAGGGGCGTTAAGATTTCAGAAGCATATTTTTCCTGAAATCTTTTCACGGCCAACCTTGTCAAATTGCCAAAATACCCCGTTACTAATCCTTCTGGATAAATATCTGCCCCCTGATTTTTTAGAAATTGCTGAAGGCACGTCACCTGGCTATTGGCCGTCATCCCAAAATAAAGATTATTACTTATTTGAGGACAGGATCCAGAGGATACCCCATCCTGGTTAATTGTTCCCCCTTGTTTTACTATGAGGTCTGCTATTTGTTTTTTTAAATATTCTATTTGCTCTAATAACTGCTGAATTAAAAGCTGATTTGGATCGTCTGGGTTCGGGCCTACATTTACGCTATAGTTGAACGGCTGGGCAACGTCCGGCCCGATAAAGTCTGAAAATTTCCCCTGTAAAGAGGGGATTATAATTAAAGATTTATAATATGTCCCGAAATCAGGAATATTAATGATATCTTTTTTATCGTTTTCAAACGTTAAATATTTTATAGAATATTTACCATCCTTGCTCTCAATTACGTAAGGAACTACAAACTTTGAATCGCCATAAAAAGAAAATTCTAGCTTTATATCTCCATTGCCCCCAATAAATTTTTGCCAATTGCCCGCCCAATTCTTTACAGTATTAATAACAGATAATGACGCGCTTCCAGAAATAGGTAAAAAATTAATATTAGGGACAATCTTGACACTGCTAAGATTTTTATTAAGATAACAATATTTCTGACCCAAAGAACAGTCATTTAGAATTAAAGTAATCGTCCAATCAGTAAAGATTTCGGGAAATTTTTCTTTATATCCGTATTTATCAAGAGCATAATTTATACTTTCAATGCCCACATATCTGGATCTTAAGGACTCAGACAAGATTTTAACTCCATAATGGTCAACTAAATAATGGGTAAAAAGAGAAACCGAAGCATAATCATATTTTGTGCCTCTCCATTCTGTAATTGAGTCTGAAGAACTTTCAGTAAAATCTCTGATCCGCGATTGCAAATTACTCAAATTAACATGGTCGTCGTACCCTAAAATCGTTGAAGAAAAATCTGCCCGCGCCTCATTCAGCCAAACGTCCTCGTCGGCCCTAAAATTTATATCCTTCTGATTAAATGTTATAAGATGGACAAGCTCATGAGCTAAAGCAACTTTTAATCTTGAATTAGTCAGCAAATCCGTAGAAATATAAACCATCTCTCTTGCATTGGAAGTTGGTATTTGCAATTTTTCATAACCGTCGTCTGTCCTAAAATAACCAACTTCATTCCCTTTCACGGAATGAAAAAGAACCGTTATTCTATTATCATTATCAATTCCAGGTTTTCTTTCAGAACCAAAAATATTCGTTAAATTTGGATAAATATTGTTTTGAAACTCAACAGATAATTCATCTAAATTTTTCAAAATTTCATCTTTCTTAAGATCGTACTGTGCGTCCCACCATGGTTTTTCAATATAAAAATACAAATTTAAAGACGTCTTTACAGAAACCGCCGCAATTTTTGAACGTCCCGAAATATCGAGAGTGTTGTCAACAAAAAAGTCAGATATCTCAAATTGAGCGTTTGCAACTTTAGCAAAAGCAAATAGAATAAACCCTGCTATAAAAATAAACCTTAATATCTTAATCTTGCTTGGAAACATTAAAATGTTTTTATTTTATAATAACACAAAACTATCTTTCCTCAAAAATAATTAAAAATATTTTAATCTTTTAGTGAAATCGCCGACTTAAGCTCCTGCTTAATTTTTTCTTTGTCTTCCTTCCTCGATAAAAAATTTAATTTTTCTATTTTTGATTCTAATAACGAACTGTTAACTTCGGACAATTTAGCCTTAAAAATTTTTCTATTCTGTGTAGCAACGGTTTCTTCTTCGGCAGTCAAAATTTCTTCAAACAACTTCTCACCCGGCCTAATTCCAGTGAAAACAATCGCTATATCTTTGTCTGGCTCATATCCTGATAGTTTTATCATTTCCCTTGCCAGGTCCACAATTTTTATCGGCTTTCCCATGTCTAGCACAAATACCTCTCCCCCTTGCCCCATGGCGCCTGCCTGTAAAACCAGGATGCTAGCCTCTGGTATCAGCATAAAATACCTTTTCATTTCAGGATGCGTAATGGTGACCGGTCCTCCTTTTCTTATTTGCTCCCTAAAAATAGGGATAACACTTCCCCGACTATTTAAAACGTTGCCAAATCTTACTGATATAAATTTTGTAATATTTTTTTGGTTTAATGTCTGACACACCATTTCTGCCACTCTTTTTGTGGATCCCATTACCGAGGTTGGATTTACCGCCTTATCTGTTGATATAAGAATAAACTTCTCTGCATTATGGTCTATGCTGGCTTGAGCCACTATTTTGGTACCAAAAACATTATTCTTTACCGCTTCATCCGGATTGTCCTCCATTAAAGGGACATGTTTATAAGCAGCTGCATGAAAAATAATTTTTGGTTGATAATTTTTAAAAACTTCATTTATTTTTTCCTTGTCTGTAATATCGGCAATTAAAGAAATTATTTTTAACGATGACTGATTGGTCAAAAGCTCGTTTGATATATTAAAAACTCCGGTCTCATCCTGGTCCAGTAAAACTAGCAAAGATGGCTCAAATTTCGCCACCTGTCTTGAAAGTTCTGACCCAATTGACCCTGCGGCCCCGGTAATTAAAACTGTTTTATTTTTTATAAATTTTTCTATTTGTTTTGTATCTAAAGTTACGGGCTCTCTGCCCAATAAATCATCAACTTCTACATCTTTTAAGTTTTTAAAAGATACTTGGCCGGCTATTATTTCAGATAAAGCCGGCATTATCTTAATTTTGCGCACACCTGCTTTACGGCCAAGGTCCACAACTTCTTTTATTATTTTATTTCCGGCTGACGGCAGGGCCACTATCATCTGCTTAATTTCCTTTTCTGCAATAATAGAGGGAATGTCGGATATTTTTCCTAAAACCTTTAGACCATGAATAGTTACCCCCTGTTTTATGTTGTTATCATCAACTATGGCTACAGGATTATATGGGGTATTTTGGGTAGAAATAATACTGCGTAATATCTGCTCTCCCGCATCTCCTGCTCCAACGATTAAAGTTTTTTCTTTTTCTATTCTTTTGCCATTTCCCATTGCCTGCAGGTATATCCTTTTGGCAAGCCTAACCCCTCCGCATAAAACAAAAATGATAAAATAGCTGATAAAAAACACTGACCTCGGCAAACCCGCAAACCAAGGAAAATCCTTAGAAAAAAATATAGCTACGGCCAGAAAAACAAACCCGAGAGATTCTGCTTTAAACAGAGAGATTAATTCTTGAGTACTAACGTAAGACCAAGAAAAAGAATAAAGACCAAAAAAATAAAACAACGGTAAACAAAAAAATAAAGTAAGGAATACGTATTTTAACATTACTCCGCCCACAAGATATTGTATCGGGAAAGTTCCCTCAAAACGTATTAAAAAAGCAACAAAAATTGCCCCGGAAATCAAAACTATATCCGAGACAAAGAAAAATAAAAATCTTGTTATTCTTGTGCGTTTTAAAAAAGAGAACTTCATTTTTTACTATAAAAAATTTTTACACACTCTATCACATATTGGATCTGTTCATCTGTTAGTTCGGGATACATCGGCAATGAGATAACTTCTTTTGCCAGCCGTTCGCTAAATGGAAGATTAAAATGAGAAAGACTTAAACCAACCTGCATATGATTAGCTACGGGGTCTTTTATTAAAGTTTCCACTTCCTTTTCTTTTAAGAAAACAAACAGTTCGTCTCTTCTTTCTGCTCGTAAAACATAGTTTTGAAAAACATCATATCTGTTTTCCGGCTCAAATCCAAAAGGAGTTTTTATTTGTTTTATATCTTTTAATCCCTCATTATACATTTTTGCTATTTCTCTTCTTCTCTCAATCCATTTTGGCAAATGGTTCATTTTTACATTTAAAACAGCCGCCTGAAGATTATCCAATCTTGAGTTCCAACCAAAACAAACTAATTCTGTTTTTGTTTTTTGCCCATGGTCTCTAAGCAATTTTATTTTTTCTATTATCGCCTCGTCGTTTGTGGTTAACCCGCCTCCATCTCCAAAGCACCCCAATATCTTTGCAGGATAAAAACTAAAACATCCAGTATTCCCGATAGATCCAGCCTTTTTTCCATTAATGCTCGACCCTAACCCTTGAGCAGCGTCCTCAATAACATATAAATTGTGCTTTTTTGCAATTTCCATTATTTTATCCATATTAACCATTCTGCCATTATAATGAACAGGAATAATTGCTTTTGTCTTTTCAGTTATAACTTCTTCAATTTTATTAACATCCATTTCAAAATCTTCACCTACTTCAATTAGTATGGGCGTGGCTCCTATCTGAGCAATAACAGCGATTGAAGCAATAAATGTATGTGAAACGGTTATAACTTCGTCGCCCCTCCCAACTCCTAGGGCTAATAAAGATAAAAATAAAGCATCCGTCCCGCTATTTAATCCAATAGCATATTTTGTACCAACAAATTCAGCAAGCCTCTTCTCAAACTCATCATTATCCGCCCTCATAATCAAATCCCCCCTAGCCAAAACATCCTGCATTGCATTATCAATTTCTGTTTTTAAATTTTTATACTGCAGCCCATAGGCCACAAACGGAACTTTGCTCATGATATTTTTTTAAATCCTTATATAACAAGGCGAATCATCCTTATATGTTTCTAATATAACATTCCTTACTTCTTTTGGGTCTGTAATAACAAACGTTTTTATATTTGGTAAATTTTCTAATGCTTTTATGTCTTCATTTTCAGAAATAAGATTATGACTAAATCCTAAAAATTTATATTTTTCGCTTCCCTTTACTCCAATAATCTTTACATTTGCATTATGCAAACACACGGCGTTTCTTAACATTTCATATGGCCTAAACACAACAAAATTAATCATACTGTATATATATGGCTTAAAACCAGCTAAGGCCAGGCCAGCAGCAATTATCATGCAGCTCTGCTCTGTCACCCCAAGATTAAAAAATCTATCGGGAAATTTTTTTTCAAATTCGTCAATATAATTAAATCCAACGTCCGGAATAATCAAAACAATGCTCTTATCCTTTTCAGCAAGCTCTATGAGTGTGTCCATAAACACCCGCCTTGTATCTTGTTGTTTTATTATTTCAGCCATTTAATTCTTTTAAAGATTCTTGATATTCCTGATCAGACAAGGCTTTATAATGAAAAATATTATCATTTTCCATGAAGCTTACGCCTTTGCCTTTTGTTGTTCTGGCAATTATAACACTGGGCTTTCCTTTTATTTTATCTGCCCCTAAAATTGCCTCCTCTATTTGTCCAAAATCATGCCCATCTATTTCATAGACGTTCCAGCCGAACGCCTGCCATTTTTCTTTTAGTGGCTCAATGTTTAAAACATCTTTTACCTTCCCCATTGCTTGCAATCCATTTGCGTCAACAACAACCAATAAATTATCCAGTTTATGATGGGCGGCGATTAGAGCCGACTCCCAAGTTGTACCTATAGCAACCTCTCCGTCGCCCATCAAAACAAAAACTCTACCGTCTTCCTTAGCTATTTTTTTAGCAAAACTAAACCCCACGGCAAAAGGCAAGCCAAAACCCATTGAGCCCCCAGCTGCATCTACTCCATTAATACTCGGCTCTAGCAAGCCAATATACTTACTGCCTGGCTGGCAAAATAAATTTAAATCTTCTTTAGGGATTATGCCTTTTTCAGACAAAAAATAATACGCAGATGCCGCTATCCATCCTTTAGAAATAATTATTCTGTCTGTTTTGTCTTCAATTTTTGCAATATCATATAAAACAGTCAACAAATCTATTGCCGAAAAATTAGAGCCGATATGGCTGGCTTGCGCTTTCCAAATCATTTCTAGAACCTTTTTTCGCGCATTATTAGCTAGTTGTTTGTAATCTCTTTCCATTATTTCAATACCTTTAAAATTGTCTGACAAATTATTTTAACATCCAGCCAAATAGAGGATTTTTTAACATACTCTTGCTGAAGCCTTAGTTTTTCCGGCCTTATCTCCTCCATATACGTTTTCTCAGGATCTGGGCTGCCTTTTAATATTTCTGACTCGTGAAAGTTCCATAATGATGCTAAGTCAGTAATGCCCGGCCTCACAGAGAGGATAACACTTTTTTCTTCCTCTGTCATCATATTAACATAAATTTTTACCTCGGGCCTAGGCCCGACTAGGCTCATATCACCCTTTAAAACATTAAATAATTGGGGTAGTTCATCCAATTGAAACCTTTTTAAAAAAAGGCCGATTTTAGTAAGCCTTGGATCGTCAGCCGCCGTAGAAGGACCACCCATCTTGTCTGCGTTTATAACCATTGTCCTAAATTTATATATCTTAAAAGGTTTACCGCCCCTTCCAATTCTTTCTGATACATATAAGGCGGGACCTGAAGAATTTATTTTTATAACTAAAGCAACAATTGCCATTATTGGCAAAGCCACAATTAACCCTAACAAAACTAATGCTATATCCATTAATCTTTTTACCCCGTTAGAAATTTCTGATTTTGATTTCATGTTAATTAAAGGTAAATTATTTTCCATTTTTTTTAATAAACCACTTTGTGGTTTCTTCTAACCCTTGCTCTATATTATATTTTGGTTCCCAATTTAATTCTTTTCCGGCTTTTGAATAATCGAGACAGCTTCTTTTCTGTTCTTCTGGCTTTTTGGAAGAATATTCTTTTTTATATCCGGATCCGGTTATTCTTTTTATTTTATCAAATATCTCATTAATATCGGTTTCCTTGCCGGTGCCAATGTTAAAAATTCCTATTTTTTTACTGTTCATGGCCAAAATAACAGCTTTAACAACGTCATCAACATAGATAAAATCACGAGTTTGTTTGCCATTGCCGTTAATAACGGGCTGTTGGTTGTTTAATATTTTATCCAAAAAAATAGCCACAACCCCTGCTTCCCCCCTTGAATTTTGACGAGGCCCATAAACATTGGCAAACCGCAAAGCAACAAATGGGAGATTAAAAACCTTATAATAGTAGTTTAAATATTTTTCGGTCGTTAATTTCCCTATCCCATATGGAGATAAAGGAAATTCCAAATATGTTTCAGGGGTGGGAATGACGGTTGCATTACCATACATTGCTCCGCCTGTGGATGAAAATATTACTTTTTTAACTTTATTTATTTTGCAATTCTCTAAAATATTTATTCCTCCCAAAATATTTATCCGCGCGTCTTCTATGGGATTTTCCGCGGATTTTCTCACATCAATTTGGGCTGCAAAATGGAAAACAACTTCAGGCTTTTCTTTTTCAAAAATTTTGAAAACAGATGGGCTACAAACATCTGCTTTATAAAATTTTGCTCTTGGATTAAGGTTTTTTTTACTGCCGGTGGAAAGGTTATCTAGAACCACAACTTGGTGGCCTTGCCCAATTAATTCGTCCGCCAAGTTACTCCCGATAAACCCCGCCCCGCCTGTAATAATTATTTTCACCCCGTTAAAAATCTGTCTTTATATAGATATAATCCATTTTCAGACAAATGTCTTTATTTATATGTTTTAATATGAATTTCCCGTAATTTCTAACGGGGTTCATGATTTTCTTCCTATAATTAATTTCATCACTCCAAAAAAAGAGCCTGCGCCATAGGCAGAGTGTCGGGCAAAAAACACAACGGGCAAAGCAAAAAATAATTTAAAATCTTTTTCCTTCAAAGCTATTTTAAATGAAAAATATAAAGAAAAAATTATGTAGGGCCAAATGCTGATTGGCAAAGTCAAAACAAAAATTAGCGGTATATAGTGGCGCAATTTAAATGGTATTTTAACAAATTTTAGCGGATAAACCGCCCAAACACCGTCTTTGAGATTGTGCTTTAAATATCCTAATAGGGTGTCTTTTGGGTAATAATAAGCTGAAATATCCGGGACCAGCAAAACTTTGATTCCCGCTTTTTTCATTCTTTGGGCAAGCTCCATGTCCTGGCTTCTTATAAGGTTTTCGTTAAACAGCCCAACTTTATCAAAAATCTCCCTTTTATAACATCCGCCAAAAACAGTATCTACCCAGACAGGTTTTCCTGCCCCGACCCTAAAAGCAGAATTTCCCGCGCCAAACACAGATGAAAGTGACAAAGCTATTGCGCGCGCCCACAGGTTGTTTTTTTTTGGAACAGTCTTTAGGGTCCCGCCTACAATGTCTGCCTTGTATTCACCTAAATATTGTACGCATTTTGAAACATAATTTTTATCGTACTTTGCATGAGCGCCAGCCAAAAATACCACTCCTCCTTTTGAATTTTTAATGCCCAAATTAAGGGCAAAAGGAGTAAACTCTTGAGGGTTATCAATTAATTTTATAAAAAAATGTTCTCTTGAGTATCTATCCACTATCTCTCTGGTTTTGTCCTCTGACATCCCGTCAACAACCAAAATCTCCATATTATTTTTTGGATAATCTTGTTCTAAAAGAGAATCTAAACAACCGGCAATAAACCCTTCTTCATTCCTGCAGAGAACAACTATTGATACAAAATTATTTTCCATTTTCCAGCTTGCGTTTATCTACAATGTGTTGTAGTATTATTTTAATGTTATCTTACAATTTATAAGGGTAAAAATCAATAAATTATGAAAAATTTTTTAGGGAAAAACCCCTTAGTAACAATTTGTTTTCTTGCCTATAATTGCGAAAAATTTCTGGAAAAATCCATACGTCCCCTCTTGCAGCAAACTTATTCTAATTTTGAACTTATTATTTCTAATAATCAATCTACTGACGGAACAGAAAATTTAATACTTTCTTTACAGAAGCAAAATCCAAACATAATATATAAGAAAAATATTTCTAAATTAAAAAATGGCGGATTTTATGATGTCGCTGATAAAAACTTACCTGTAAAATCCAATAAATTTTATGATATTTGTTTAGACCATTGCAATGGTTTTATACAATCTGGCTTGGCAAAAGGAGAGTATATAATTTTCTGTCACCAAGATGATATATATCATAAGGATATTATACAAAAAGAGGCTGAATTTTTAACAAATAACCCAAAAGTAATGGCTGTTTTTAGCCTTGTCAATATTATAGACGAGAATGATAAACTAATTAAAAAATGCAAGTTGCCCAAAGAACTAACTGGGAAAAATATATATAATTTTATGGAAGTATTTACGGCTATTATGAAATATGGAAACAGCTTTCTGCCAGCTCCTACTTTTATGGCGCGAAAAGAAATATTTGATAAGGTGGGATTATTTGATGCTTACGGACAATTTGGCGGTTCAGGTGACTTAGAAATGTGGCTAAGAATATTAGAAAAATATCCAATAGGTATACTGCATGAAAATTTAATAGATATGAGAGTCGGTGGCAGGGGCAAACAATACAACACTCTTCGCACAGAAAAATCAGACTTTTTTGATGTTATAGACCACTTTTTAATAGATAAACAATATATTAAAAAAATAAGCAAAAAAAGCCTAAGGCAATACAACTATCAGAAAAATTTTGACGACACACTGCGTTCAATGAATTTCTTAATAAAAGGGAATACTCAAGAAGCCAAAAAATTAATCAATGCTTCTTTTTCTTGGGATTTTTTTGTAATATCTGCGGAAGATACAGATATATTAAAAATCAAAATAGTAATACTAAAGATTGTTTTGTTCTTTGGAATTAATTTAGGATTAGGTAAATATCTTGGCAGGATATTATACAAACTTTTGTAATTATACCAAAGGAAAAACACCCAAAGGGTGTTTTTTATTATATATTATAATTTTACCGTAATTATATAACCATATTTTCCCCAATCGCCGCCCCAAATATTTTCTGGAATTTTTATAAAATTAATATTGGCTTGAGGTGCATTTTTGTTTACTATCTCTTTGTAATTGTGCACCCATTTATCATCGTAAAAAGATTTACCGTCTGTATGCTGTTCGCATAAAATAATTGCTTTTTTAGCAATGCGCACAATTTCTCTAAAAACCCTTTCTATTTGATCTTGCCCAACATAAATTATTGCTGCATCAGTAAAAACAATATCCATGTTTTTGCTTGCAAATTTTTCCAACTGGCTAGCAGTAAGAGTTTGTAAAAAAACATTTTTTAAGCCCTTTTTTAAAAAAAAGTTTTCGCCCTCGTTTATTGCATTTTTACTTACATCAATTCCATAAAAACTAACATCGGAAAATTTTTTTGCCAACAAGTAAAGATTTGGTCCGCTTGCACACCCGACTTCTAAAACATTTTTAAAGGGATAAAAATCAATAATTTCTTTAATTAATAATTTACGATGAGGGTGATTAAGGGAATCATTTGATATATACCTTTTAGACCAATTTCTATCAAAAAAATGGCAAAATTTCCAAAATAATTCGTCCGACTTAGTTTCTAAAATTTTATCTACAATTCTTTTAATTTTTCTTAAAAAATGCATCCCTCACATAATTTAATTTTTTTTAAATACCTTATAATCAAATCCTCCGGCCTCAAGGACGCTTAGACGCTTAAATGTCGGCTTGCCTTGAAAAAACCTTTTTATGCCGGCTAAAAATTCACCCGCAAAACTTGACCTTACATAAGATTTTATAATTTCTTTATATCTTCGTCTTATTCCTTTCCAAACTGTTTTTTGAAATTTTTCATCATAAGTAAGTAGTGTTTTTTTCCACTCCTTAAGAAGCTCAAATTGAAATTTTTTGTCCGCATCCGGTCTTGTGATAGTCCCCCTTAACTCTATATAACAACTTGTAAAATAAAAAATCCAATCAATCTTAATGTCTTCAAGATTTTCTTTAACAAGATTTTTGATTTTTAAAAGGTCATTAATAAGCACGCTATGAGTGATTGGGGCTTTGATGGGGACAAACTGATAAGGATTTTTAATATTTAAAGAAGAAAAATAAGTCGTTGAATTAAATTTGGCTTGATTACCATTGCTTACCGCTTCCCCCTGAAAGAAAAATAAAGAACGGGGAATATGCATTATAAAATTACTATGCGCCAAAAGCAAAAGCGCAGAGGTGCCATCTGGGCAAACTGGCCAGCATAATCTTCCCACATTCTGTCTAATTTTCTGGGCAACATCAAATCTATAACAACTTCTATGTGGCACGGGTAAAAGCTTAAATTCTATCGTTTTACTGTAATTTTTTATAAGATCTTTCGACTTTATAAATTCAACCTTTTTTTTCTCGTTTTCACCAAACAATATTTTTCTTTTTTCATCGTAATGCCCATAATCCCAAAAACAAACAGCCACTTCTTCTTTGGCCTTTGATATTGAAGTATAGATATCACGCAATGAACCCTGTCTTAAAAAGGATCTGTCTGTAAAAACCATCACATAAAGCCCATTTGCTTTTTGGGTTGCAAACTCCCAATGGTCTGGCATATTCATCTCTTTCTCTGTGCGGATATAACTAAGATGTTTGTCGCCTCTAAACTCATCCACCGTCTTTCTTGTTCTCTCATCATTAAAGTTATCAGAAACTATTAACTCATAATCGTCAAAGTCCTGCAAAAGAACACTTGAGATTGCATCTCGTAATAATTCTGGCCTGTTTTTTGTGGGAATAATTATTGAAAAAAATGGTTGTTTCATAAATTTATTTAATTCTATCTTGAAATTTTTATATTGTATATTAGTCAACACGCCACCATCTATTGGGAAATTTTTCTTTGAGGATTGCGTCTCCTTGGCCCACTGAGGGTAAATTCAGTTTTCTTAGATCGGCATCTATCATTATTTTTACTAAATCTTCAAATTTTATCTTTGGCTCCCAATTAAACTTATTTTTTGCCTTTAAACTATTACCCATCAAAACATCTACTTCAGTTGGCCTAAAATATTGGGGGTCAATTTCTATGTAATTTTTCCAATCGCCAAGACCAGCGTAAGTGAAGGCTTCCTTTAAAAATTCTTTCACTGAATGGGTTTCCCCAGTAGAAATTACATAATCATCCGGCTTATCTTGTTGCAGTATATTCCACATAGATTCAACATATTCTGGCGCAAATCCCCAATCGCGCCTTGCTTCAACATTACCTAAATAAATTTTCTTTACGAGGCCGGCTTTAATTTCGGCTATGCCGATAGTAATTTTTCTTGAAACAAAAGTTTCCCCCCTGCGCGGGCTTTCGTGGTTAAATAATATGCCATTACAAGCAAAAACATTATATGCTTCTCTATAATTCCTGGTTATCCAATATGCATAAAGCTTTGCGATTGCATAAGGACTTTGCGGATGAAAAATGGTGTTTTCGTTTTGTGGGATTTCTGCAACCTTGCCGAATAATTCGCTTGTAGATGCTTGATAAAATTTTACCTTTTCGGCTAATCCCAATATTTTTATTGCTTCTAATATGCGCAAGGTTCCCACAGCATCGGTGTTGGCAGTATATTCTGGTATTTCAAAAGATGTCCTTACGTGACTTTGAGCCGCCAAATGATAAATTTCATCTGGCCTTACCTTATTAATAATATTAATTATAGTGGTGGCATCAAGCATGTCGCCATAATGCAAAAATAGCCTGTCCGGCTTATTATAATCTTTCATGAGGTGATCAATTCTTTGTCTATTGGGACTGCTTGATTTTCTAACCATACCATGAACCTCGTACCCCTTGCTCAATAAAAACTCAGCAAGATAAGATCCGTCTTGGCCCGCGATACCTGTAATTAAAGCTTTTTTTATCATAATTTTATTATTCTAAAGTAACCCTTATAACATCATCTTCATATCCGGTACCCGCCCTGGATTCAGATATTACGTCAATCATTATAAAATCTTCAATCGCTTTGAATTTATGAATTATTAACGGCGAAATTGTTACCAAATCTCCGGAATTTAAAATAAATTTTTCGACCCTTGATGCTTTATCAAATTTTGCAACAGACACTTCCGCGCTACCTGAAAGAATATAACTATACTGAGTAGAAAGTTTATGATAATGATTTGCCCTAATTGCATCCTTTTTTGTGATAACTAAACCTACATGATTAACTTTTTCGTTAAGTACGTCTGTTATACTTCCCCTGGCGTCCGTAAAAGCTGGCTTTATTTTTTTTATTGTTATGCCCTCCATTTTATATTTAATTTAATAATTTTATTTGATAGTCGGATCCGGTATTGGGATAATAAACTTTCCGCCTTTGTCATGAAAATCTTTGTTGTTTTTCATTATTTCTTCGGCAAAATTCCAAGCGAAAATTATGCCATAATTTGGCTGGTTAGCAACATCTTCCTCTTCGCCTACAATAGGAATATGCATGCCTGGCGTATAGCGTCCCTTTTTCAAAAGTGACCTCTCTGTCATATGTTCTATTAATTCTGGTCCAATTTTACAATAATTCAGAATTGTGTTTCCCTTAGCTGGAGCCGAAATTCCAACCACTCTTTTACCGTCTTTTTTTAGTTTCCTCAGAAGGTCTACTAATTTCTCTCTATGCAAAAAAACTTTATCGGCAAAATTATCTAAAACTTCTTTTTTGTATATTCCCGCTTTTTCCTCTAATTTTAAAAAAGTTGCAACATTTTCAGATATGGGCATTTTATCTTTCCTGCACGCAAAAACTCTCACTGACTTGCCATGTATGTCATATTTTTCCACGTCAAATACCTCCATATTGTGCTTTTTAAAAAACTCAATTACCGGCTTTATGGAAATATATTCTAGGTGCTCAAGATAAATTGTGTCATATTCCAAATTTTCTACTAAATCAACCAGATAAGGGGCCTCGAAAATAAACAGCCCGTCTTCCTCTAGCAATGAGTTCAAAGCCTGCATAAGGATTTTTTTATCATCAATATGGGCAAAAACATTTGTACCTGTTATAATCTTTGCTTTGCCCTTTTTTGCCATTATTTCCTGAGCAGTTTTTAAATTAAAAAACTCCTGCCAGGTTTCAATACCTCTTTCATTGGCTATTTTGCATATCTCTTCTGCGGGGTCAATGCCTAAAACATTCATTCCGTTATTTTTAAAACCTTCCAGCAAAACACCCACATTACTGCCAATATCTATAGCCAATGATTGCTTTTGAATGTTAAATTTCTTGCAGATTGAATCAGCCATTGAAAAAAAATGCTCTTTTCCTGTTTTAGTAATTGAAGATTCATATTTATATTTTCTACCATAAAGCAACTCCGGATTTACAGCATATCCTAACTGAGTAAGACCGCAATCTTCACACTGCAAAACCCTTAATGGAAAAAGCATCTCTGGCTCGTTGAGATCATCCAAAGAGAGCAAAGCGTCAGAAGGCGGAGCAAAACCAAGATCCAAAAATTGATATAATTTTTGACCTCCGCACATCCTACAATTTTTTACAATATGCCCGTTTTCCATAATATTTTTAAATTTTTTGCTTGTATTCAACAAACTGTTTAAAGCAATCTATAAAACTTGTATTACACTTCCAACCTAAAACACTTTCTATCTTTCCTGTATTTGGAATTTTTTGCTGATCCTCACCTTCCAAAAATTCTTTTTCTGAAACTATTTCCGGATTATATTCTTTTGCTAAAATATTTTTGTCCTTACCAATTTTTAGGAGGGTTTCTGCTAAATCTATTAATGTTTTTTGCTCTTGAGATGCAATATTAAAAATTTGATTATCTGTTTTTGAATTATCTAAAAAATCGGAAATTACAGAAACTAAATCTTCCACCCATATAAAACATTTTTTCTGTTTACCGGTTCCATATATCTGAATCTTCGAAACCTTTTCAATAAAAATTTTGCGGTAAAAATCAATAAAAACGTGCGCACCTTCTCTTTTATGGCTTTCCAAAGGAGAAACAACGTTAAATGGTCTCCAAATAGTATATGGTGCGCCATATTGTTGATTCAAAAATTCTACGGCTTTTTCTCCAAAATATTTAGCTAAGCCCAGGGAAGATTTCGGGGGTAAAATTCTGTCTGTCAGGTCTTCCGCAAAAGCAGACTCGCTTGAAGATTCATAAATTAAAGCAGAAGAAAAATAAACAAATTTTTTAAGATTTTTGCAGTTATCTAAAATGTTTAAAAGGCATTTTGTATCATTGCTATATATTTCATAAGCATTATTTTTAAGATCGTTTATATTATAATTTCTGGAAGCTAGATGGATTACATAATCAATTTTGTTTTCTTGGAAAATTCTTTGAACAAAAGAAGCATTTGCCAGGTTTCCGGCATAAATATCTCCATCTTTTGCAGAATTATCCTCTTCAAATTTAACGCGGATAATTTTAAAATCCGGTCTTGTTTTCTGAAGATACCTAACCAGATAAGTGCCGATATTGCCTTCGCTACCAGTGATTAAAATTGTATTCATGGTATAAAAAGGCTGGGCATTATTTAATTCTTTTAAGAAATCCGTCTGGCGAACCGGTCAATATAAGCTTTGATTCAATAGTTTTATCTACCTTAAAATTATTGTTCTCCTTTAAAAATTTTCGCGCCGCGGTTTTGGGATTATTCCCTTTCCCCCAGGGGCGGTCTGAAGTTGTTGCGGCCGACACATCCTCAATGGCAGTGTCTCCGACAATGCAGTAGCTTCCAATGCTCACCAGTGGGGCATATGCTCTAAGTTCGGCCAGCACGTGGTCTTGCGTATGCTTGCTATCTAAACAAACTAATACCCTCTTTTTATTCTTTGCAAACTCGGTAACTTTTCGCACAATTCCTTCGTCTATGCTTGATCCCTCAAACATTGTAATTTTCTTACCCAAAGGATGAGCAAGTATAGACTTTTTGTTATGAGCGCGGATATTAATATCTATTCCAATTACATCGCCTTTTTTTATTTCGCCACATGCTTCCAAAATCGCCAGCATAGAAGCGCTAAAAATAATCGATCCGCCCCATGCTATACCGGTTTCAATAATAAGATCTGGTTTAACTTCCCAAATAATCTCTTGTATAGCTTGTAAATCTTGCGGCCATTGGATGACGGGAACTCCCAACCAAAAGAAATTATGTGCATACTTTATTTTAGTGCAATGTTCAAGAAAACTCTTGCGGGCTTCTTGAAGGGCTTTATTACCCCCATACAACTTCGCTCTTTCGATAGACTCTAAACGAAATTGTTTTAACGGATCTTTTGCCATAGTTTTTTAAATTTATTTAATTTAATGCTATTTCATTATACTGCTCCAGAAAGAAAGATATTTATCGTTGGGAAAAAAAGAATCATATTGATGCACCGTGCTTTTGGTCTTTGACCGCCAATTGGCCGATTCGGCCAGTTTTTTTATGTTTTTTATTGCGGCTTCTTTGTTTTTATTATTTTTAGCATTGCAGTAAGAAACAAAATTTTCCCCGTAGCGCCCAAGTGATTCCAAAAATACATCTTTGGGCGATATGTTTTTACTCTTTTTATCAATTTCCCATTTTCTGGCAGTTTTAGGGAAATCCAAAACCTCGTTAAAAATATCGTCCCATTCGCTTATCATTTTTTCCAAAGAAAATGTACGAAGCGCGTATTCTTTGGCATTTTTTGATAAAAAATCTTTCAGCTCACGATTGTGGTATAAACCTTCTAACGCCCTAGCATACTCATCTTTGTTTTTAGCGACAATCCCAGTTATTCCATCTTTAACCATGTAGCTTTCCATCGGATTTGCCAATACAACTGGGACGACTCTAGCTGCCATACTTTCTTGCAATACCTGATCGCAAGCTCCGTAATGATGTAGAGCAAGCGGATAACCAAAAACGTCAAACAAAGATAAATACTCCCATTTTTTTGCCTCCGGCACAAACCCGGTGAAATTGAATCTTTCTCCAATACCAAGGCGTTCCGCTTCTTGTTCCATCTGTTTTCCATTTGGTCCGCCGACAACAATAAAATTTACATTCGGGATATCAACGCGATTGCAGATATCCAAAAAATCCGGATGCATTTTAGCATAGTCAACATTACCGATGTATCCGATATTAAATCCAGTATGTTTTTTGAGCCTAAGTGGCTTAACGCGTTCCACGCCGGCGGTACACCAAACGGCACGCAAACATTTTTTACTTTTATCAGGAAGGCTCTGCACATCTTTAATTTTATAGCTTAGGGGCGTGGTAAAAACAAAGATATCAGGATATTTAAGAATCTTATCTGTAAAATTATTAGGCGGAAGAGATCCCGCTATAAGACTCCAAATAATCACTCTACTTTTAGGAAGCTGCTCGCGCACCAAAAAATCATAAAGCAGAGGATGATTCCACCAATGAATAAGCACTATGTCAGAATCTGCTATCAGGCCAAGTAATTCGTGTTTTTTCTTTGACATATTGTCATATAAAGGAAAACCGGCAGCCTTGGAGACTTCAACGGCATTTTGATTTGCATAATCAAGACAAACCGCCCGATGAACGAAAAAATCACTATCCTTAACTTTTGAAAGATAATTCAAAAGTACCGTCCCGACGCCGGCGCCAAAATGAGGAACTATATGTAAAATTTTATATTTTTTCTTTGACATTTTTAGCAATTAATTTTTTCAACAACTCTCCCGCATAAGCATCGATGTCATCGGCATACCCGTGAGATAACTGCCCGCAATTATTACAAACAGGGTTCTTTCTTCTTTGTCTTTTCAAAGACATTTTTTGCAAATCAAAAAGCTTTTTACCGTTCCATATGTCTTTCAGACTCTCTTTTTTCACATCGCCTATCAAAAGTCTGTGCGCCCAATCGAAACAGCAGGCGCTTACCGAGCCGTCAGCATTGATTACCAAATGATAGAAGAGATACGGGCAGACCTCAACCTGTTTTATTTTCTGACCATACACACCAACCTCCTGATTTACCTTCACCTCTTTTAATTCATAATTTGGCCAAGCCGACATAACATGCTCTACGTAGACGCCATCAGCAATATCTCCGAATGTTTTGTAAAACTTATCTTTATCTTCCTCGGATATAGTATCGCCGCATATTTTTACGATGATTTCGCAGTTTTTCCTATTTTTATAAAGATAGGCGATATTTTCTACAAGATCATCAAAATCAATCTTATATTTGGAAAATTCAAAGTATTGCTTATTATTAACTCCTTCAATTGAAATATTAATCCTATCAATCCCAGCTTCAATAATTGCAAGGCTCTTTTCTGGAGTCAAAAGCGAAGCATTCGTCGTGGTATCTATTTTTTCTGTGCATTTTTTGTCTCTGGCATATTTTATCATTTCCGCAAAACGTGGATTTACCAATGGCTCTCCGTCTTTAAAAAGTCTTAAAACTTTTATAGGTTTTTCAAATTCACAGATGTCATTGACTATCTTTTTATAAAGATTGAAATCCAATATGCTATTTCTGCCTGATATCGTCTTTATAAGTTTGCGATCTGCTGTCGGGCAGAATTTACATCGGAAATTACATACATCCGAAGGATCAATATCAACTATAAATGGTGCATCTAATGGAATTACCGTTTCTAATTTTGTCCTATTTTCTAAATCAATTCTTGGTTTAATTTTTGCTTTCATTGTTTTAAAAAATTAATATATGATTTTAGCCCTTCCTGCCATGAAGGTAGTTCTATCCCCAATGCCTTGGCTTTTATATTTTCTAAAGCTGAAAATTTTGGCCGCCTCATTTCTCCGCTTAATCCGCCTCGGTCAACCGGCTTTAATTCTTTTTTTATTCCTGTCAACATAAAAATTTCTTTAGCAAAATCATACCAACTGCAATACCCCTCGTTAATAAGATGATATATACCATGTTTAGCTTCACTATTTAATAATTTTAAAGTGGCTTTGCTTAAATCTCCGGCGCAAGTTGGACTAATAATTTGTTCTGAGCTAACTTCAATAATTTCTTTTTCTAAGGCTTCTTTCATAATTTTTAAAACAAAATTACCTTTTTCCGGACTACCCCCTTTCCCGCCGTAAAGTCCGCAAGTTCTAATAATAAAGACTCCTTCCGGGTAATAACTTAAAGCAGCGTATTCTCCGGCTAATTTAGAAATACCATAAATTTGCAAAGGATTCGGCGCGTCATTTTCCTCATAAGGCGCTCCTTTCTCCCCGTCAAAAACATAATCTGTACTATAGGTAATAAAAATTAAATTATTTTCCTTGCAAATCCTCGCTAAATTTTGGACAGCGATAAAATTTATTGCCATTGCTGGCAAAGAATTTTTTTCGCACATTAAGACAGCGTTATGGGCTGATGTATTAATTAAAATATCCGGTTTAATTTCTTTTATTTTTTCTCTAACTTGTGATTCACTTGTAACATCTAATTCATCTTTTTCAAAACCAAAAACTTCAAAACCAAAAGGAAAGGCTTCTTTCATTATTTCTGCTCCCAACTGACCATTTTTACCAATTAATAAAATTTTTTTCATTTTAAGTTACCTTCAACTAATGGCCAATTCTTATCTTTTTTAGAAAGCGTAGGATTTTTTATCGGCCATTTAATGCTAAAAAATGCGTCGTTCCAATGCGCACCACTTTCATGTTCTGGCGAATAAAATTCTGACATGAAATATTGCACCTCACAATTTTCAGCTAATGTTTGAAAACCATGAACGCATCCTTTTGGAATAAGAAACATTTTTTTATTATCTTGCGTAAGCTCTACGCTCACCCATTGCCCATAAGTTCTTGAATCTTTGCGCATATCGACGGCCACGTCATAAATCGCCCCATAAATACACTGAATTACTTTGTCTTCGCTTTTAGGAAATTTCTGAAAATGCAAACCCTTTATTGTCCCTTTTTTATTTATTAAAGACCGGCTTATTTGGGCTATATCAAAATTGAAGCCAATTTTCGCTAATTCTTTTTTGCAAAAAAACCTGCCGAAATACCCCCTTTCATCTTTTTTTAACTCCGGCTCAATGATATAAACATCCTTTATTTTAGTTTTATTAAAAATCATATTATTTTTACATCTGGCACAGGAACAATAAACTTACCGCCCCGATCTCTAAAGTTTTTCAACTCTATCATATTAATTACTTCATCTGAAATATTCCAACATAAAACCAAAAGATAATCTGGTTTTTCTTGATTAATTTTTTCAAGCGGATAAACAAGCATATGTGTCCCGGGTGTGTATAAACCTTGTTTGGCTTTTGATTTATCAACTATAAAATCAAGATAATTTTGACCAATGCCAAAATAGTTTAACAATATATTGCCCTTAGCGGGAGCAGAATATGCTGCTATTTTTTTACCTTCACTTTTTAATTTATTTAATAAACCAATAATGTCATTTTTTAACTTACTGACGTTTTCGTTAATTTTTTTATAGGTTTCTATTTTATCAAAACCATTTTTAATCTCTTCTGCTTTTAAATTTATAATATTCTCACTTATTTTAAAAACCCCGGTATTGGCAGCAAAAATCATCAAAGAGCCTCCTTGCATTGGAGTCATTTTGACATCATAAATTTCCATACCTGCTGTTCTAAACAAATTTATCAATGCTATTAAAGAATAATAAAAAACATGCTCGTGATAAATAATGTCAAACTTATTTTCCATAAGGCCTTTTACATATGGAAACTCAAAAACTGCTGTTCCATTTGGTTTTAAGACTTCTTTGACTCCTTTTACGAAATCCACAATTTCTGGCACATGAGCTAAAACATTGGCTCCAAAAATTAAATCTGCTTCTATTTTATCTTCTTTTAATTTCTTGGCAAAATCATAATTAAAAAATTCTGCTATGGTTTTAATTCCTTTTTCATTAGCGACTTTTGCAATATTTTCGGCAGGATCTACGCCTAAAACAGATATTCCCAGCTCTTTAAAATACTGCAATTGGGCACCGTCGTTGCTGGCAATTTCCAGAACTAAACTCTCTTTGTTTAGCTTTAACTTTTTAGTTAAATTATCGGCAACTTCTTTGCAATGTTCTAGAAAGTATTTTGAAGTTGATGAAAAATAAATATAATCCTTAAAAAGATCCTCCGGTGGAATTATATCAATAAGTTGGACCAGAAAGCATTTTGGACAGAAACCAACACTCAAATTAAATTTTTTTTCATTTTCAATATCCTCTTTCCTTAAAAAAGAATTGATAGGGGGCATCTGTCCCAAAGAAAAAAATTCTTTTATTTTTGTTTTACAATTTCTGCAATTCATTTTTATACCAATTAAATGTTTCTTTTATACCATCTTTGAAGCTTGTTTTTGGCTTCCATGCCAATATTTTTTTTGCCTTTGACCAATCAAGGTACTGAGCCGGTATTTCATTTTTTGCAATATTTAAAATTTTATAATTTATTTTTACACTTAAGGCTTGCTTTGATTTTTTTATAACGTCTAAAACATTAAAAACATTTTCTGAACCAAAATTAAAAGCTTCTCCAAAATTTTCTTTATGATTTGCAAGCTTTATGCATCCTTCAACAATATCTTTTACATAAGTATATTCTCTTATCATTTTGCCGTCTGAACGTATCAAAAGTTCTTTGTTTTTTATGATAGACTCCATAATATCCGGTATAATTCTGGAAAAATTTTGATCTCCCGGACCAAAAACATTAGAAAACCTAGTTATCTTAATTGGCAGACCATAAGTTGTAAAATAGGTTTTAGCTAATAAATCAGCCGCTGATTTTGAGGCGTCATAGGGGTGATCGCCTCTTAGGGGATAATTTTCTTTATAAGGCAACTTTTCTGCCTTGCCATAAGCCTTATCCGAAGAAACAATAATAATCGATTCCATATTCTTTTGTTTTCTGCACGCCTCCAAAATATTTACCGTCCCCATAATGTTTACATCTATGGCTTCTCGCGGATTTTTATAAGCATCTTCCACGAGCGGACGCGCAGCGAAGTGAAAAATAACTTGCGGTTTTTCTTTTATAAAAATCTCCCCAACTTTTTTACTTCTAACGTCTGCTTTATAAAATTTGGCTTTTTTGTTAAGGTTTTCTTTTTTCCCAGAAGATAAATCATCTATCACAATAACATCATAGTTTTTTTGCGCTAATTCATTCACAAGATTGCTCCCAATGAATCCTGCGCCGCCTGTAACTAAAACCTTTTTTGAATTATTTTTTTTCATTATTTTTTTTGTTTTCCCAAACTGCCCACGGCCTGCCGTTTTCCCATAATTTATTTAATTCTTCCATTTCTCTATAAGTGTCCATGCATTTCCAAAAGCCCTCATGCTTATACATTGAAAGCTGTCCGTCTCTTACCATTTCTATTAATCCGTTTTCCATAGGCCCCTCATCAAAATAATTAAAAACATCTTTATTAAAAATCATAAATCCTCCACTAGTATAATCAAAAAGTACTGGCTTTTGTTCAAAATTGACAACTTTGTTGTTACCTTCATCTATTTTTACTAATCCATATTTACTTTGAGGATGGAAACCTCCAATTGTTCCAATTGTCCCTTGTTTTTTGTGAAAAGCAACAAGGTCATTAATATCTATATCTGAAACACCATCTCCAAAAGTTACCATAAACTCATCTTCTGTTATGTATTTTTTAAGCTGTGATATTCTTCCTCCAGTTTCAGTCTCTTGACCAGTTTCAGCTAAAGTGACTTTAAAATCGTCGCAACCATTATTATGAAAATCAGTTTTTCCGCTTGAAACTTCTATTGTAAAATCATTTACGAAAGCTCGCTGATCTAAAAAATAATTCTTAATCATATCCCCCTTGTAGCCCAACGCTAAAACAAACTCATTATATCCATAATGACTGTATGTCTTCATAATGTGCCAAAGGATGGGCTTTCCCCCTATTAAAACCATGGGCTTAGGCTTAAACTCTGTTTCTTCTTTCATTCTTGTACCCATTCCCCCGCAAAGAATTATTGTTTTCATAATTTATTAAAAATCTAAATTTTTAATTACTTATAAGTAGTCTATATAATTTTTCCATTTTTTCCATCTCTTTATAATAGTTATTTTTCTCTTTAATTACCTTTCTGGCATTACTTCCTAATTCTAATCTTTCTTCGGGATTTTTCAATAAATAAATAATTTTTTCAGCTAAAAATTTAAAATCCCTTAATGGCATTAAAAATCCACTTTCTCCATCTTTTACCCACTTTCCATTGTCTCCAAAGTCAGTAATTATGACAGATAGTCCACAAGCCATGGCCTCGGCAGTAGAAGAGGCAATGCCGGCGTCAGATAAAGATGTTGAAACATAGATATCTGATGTTCTCAAGTATTCGGGAAGCTTGTCTTGGGAAATAAGACCGACAAAATCAACAGAGTCGGAAACACCCAAATCCTCGGCCAGTTTTCTCAAGTTTGTTTCTTCAGATCCTTTGCCAGCAATTATAAACTTTATGCCTGAAAACTCTTTTAGCACCACAGGAACTGCTTTAATCAAGGTCTCAATATTATAAACCGGCTCAAGGCTCCGCAAACTTATTACTTTGCTGCTCTGCTTCTGCACAGATTGCTCTGGAGAAAACTTTTTAACATCCACGCCAAAATAAATTATTTTTATTTTAGATTCTGGAACGCCCATTTTAACCATCGCTGTTTTCATATGCTCCGCATCGCAGGTTATCAAGTCTGCTTTTTTTAAAGCATACTTCACAAAAAATTTCTTAAAAATTGATGTTCCTGCAATTAAAACGTCAGATCCCCATGCCGTCAAAACAAAAGGGTGAACCCCGCACAGGGCTGCCAAAAATCCGTTTACCCCGGCATAATGTGCATGTAAAATATCCGGTCTTATGGTTTTTAATATTTTACGTAATTCAAAAAAGTTAAAAGGAAACGGCTTACTGATTTGGTAAAAAGCAATATCTTTAATTTGCCCCTGATTGTTTTCTGTAAATGAAATCCAGTGGACTTCATGCCCCCTATCTGCAAAGTAGTTTACCCATTTATAGCTATGGACAGAATTAGCTCCGGCTAAAAAACAAATTTTCATTTCATTTTATTAATTTTGCCTTAATTGAAAACAATAAATCCTTATAAAAAATAAAATCTTCTTTTTTTATTAAGATTATATCTTTTATCTTATTTCCAGAAATTTTGATATAAACAACAATTGTGACTAAAAACATAACCGTATAAGAGACACTCGTTGCTAGGGCTGCTCCATTTATGCCCCATTTTGGTATCCAAAATAAATTTAAAATTATATTCAACAGAACAGAAATTCCTATTGCATAAGTATTTATCATTGGCTTTCCTCGTGCCCCCAAATCACTGCCCAATATGCCATAGCCACAAATAGCTAATATCCCGACAAGTAGAATTCTAAATGGCAAAATAGCACCAGAAAAATCAGCTGAATATAAAAAAGGTATAAGCCAACCCGAGACAACAAAAAGGAAAATAATTATTAAAGCCGACAAAAATAAAACATTACGACAAACTAAAGGAGTAAGCTCTTTTAATTTTTGAGGGTCTTTTTCTGATGCTGCTTTTGGGAAAAAAACTGTGCCTATAGAACCAGAAAAAATCCACACCCCTTCAACCAATCTCACAGAAGTAAAATATATACCGGCAGAAAAGGGATTTAAAAATAAATTAATCAAAAATAAATCAATACGTGAATGTAAAAAATCAAAAACATTTCCCAGGTGACCCTTAATGCTGTATAAAAAATATTCCTTTAAATATTCCTTATTTAATTTAAAATCAATGCCTTTTGTCTCCTTAATAATAAGAAATGATAAAATTACAATTGCTATAAAATAAGAAATGGCTTGAGAAAACATTGTTACGGTAACCCCAAAACGCATTGTTAAAAGAAGGATTGCAACAAAAACCAAAAAAAGCCCGCTCTGAAAGATAGAAATGAAATTATATTTATTGAATTTTTGCAGTCCCAAAAAAATCTGGCACCCCAAATTGAAAAAAAGAGTTAATGGCGCAAAAGCCAAAGCAAGAAATAAATATATCCTTTCAATATCTGGAAAAAATCTTTCTCCAAAGAAAAAAATGATTACTACCCCAATTAAAACAGTAAAAAAACTTATTAAAAAATTGAGAATGACGCTTGCTCCAAGAATCTGTTTTTGAGAATATTTTCCTTTTGCTAAAAAATAAGTAACTGTTGAGTTTAAACTAAAACTAGTGAAAACCAAAAGGAGTGATGGAAATAAAACCGCCACAGAATATATACCCTGCCCCCTAGGGCCAAGCACCCTGGCAATAATAACACTGATTACAACTGTAAAGATGGCTGTAATCACTCTTATTACAAATGTTATAAATGAATTTTTAGCGAAACTTGCCATTATTTTTGATAAAATTCTTTAACTTTTTTAACTATAAAATCTTGATTTTCTTTTGATAATTCTGGATAAATTGGTAAAGACAAAACCTCTTTGGCCGCTTTTTCGGCTTCTGGAAAATCGCCCTTTTTATACCCCAAATACTTTAAAGCCGGCTGTAAATGAAGTGGCAAGGGATAATAAATCATTGTTGGAATGCCTTTTTTTACCAGAAACTTTTTGAGCTTGTCTCTTGCCTGCCCTGCCACCTTTGGCGAACCTCGCCCATGGCGGGAGCGAAGCCGAAAAGTATATTGATGAAAAACACTATCTTGGCTAGGTAATTTTATCTCTGAAATATCTTTTAAGTTTTTACTATAAATTTCTGCTATTTGTTTTCTTTGCCTATTCCAGTTTTTTAAATATTTCAACTTTACCCTTAATATGGCTGCTTGGATTGTGTCTAACCTTGAATTGGTTCCCAAAATTAAATTTTTATATTTATCTCTAGGCGAGGATCCGTGGTTTTTTAATAACCTGATTTTATCGCTAAGTTTTTTGTTGTTTGTCACAATCATTCCGCCGTCGCCCATAGCCCCCAAATTTTTTGAAGGGAAAAAAGAAAAGCATCCTAAATACCCAATTGCCCCAGCCTTTTTCCCATTTTGTTCCGCGCCAACTGCCTGACAAGCGTCTTCAATTACAAATAAATTATGTTTTTTGGCTACTTTCATTATTTCTGGCATATTCGCCATTGCGCCAAAAAGATGCACGGGGATTATTGCTTTTGTATTTTTTTTAATTGCTTTTTCTATTTTTAAAACATCCATATTAAGGGTTTCAGGATCAATATCAACGAAAACCGGCTTTGCCCCGCAATTAGCAATTGCTTCGGCTGTAGCAATAAAAGTAAAAGGAGTTGTAATAACTTCGTCCCCATTTTTAATCCCAATAGCCTTTAACGACAAAAAAAGAGCGTCTGTGCCGGAATTTACAGAAACAGCATGTCTAACACCACAAAACTTAGCGAACTCTTTTTCGAATTTTTCCACCTCATCTCCGCCAATAAAATCTTTACCATCCAAAACACCACTTACCGCAGAGTAAATTTCTTTTTTGATTGATTTATTTTGTGCTGATAGATCTAAAAATTTTATCATAAAGGTCGCGCGGGGTTTCCAGCAACCGTCACGTTGTCGGAAACACTTTTGGTGACCACAGCCCCTGCGCCTACCATTGCATTTTCACCAATGATAATTCCTGGGAGTATTACCGCGCCAGCTCCAATTTTTGCTCCGCGCTTCACAATAATCGGCTGCCAATTTTTCTTGCCCGAGGGCGGTTTTTTATCGTTTGTAAAACATACATGAGGGCCAACAAAAACATTCTCTTCTAAGGTCACTCCTTCGGGAATAAAAGTAAATGACTGAATTTTACAATTATTGCCAATTTTGACTTCCTGGCCAATCCACACATGGGAATGAATTTTGCACCCATCTCCAATAACAGCGCTCTCCGATATGTTAGAAAGCTCAGGATGATAAATGATCGTTTGCATATGCTTTTTCAACTAATTTTATTGATTTTAAAGCTTGTTCTGGGTCGACACCCCCTCCCTTCAATAAATCTTCGTAAACAAATCTATGCAAATTCTCAAAAGAAAGATTGTCCTTTGAGGAAAAATTATAATCCGTTCCGTTAATTTCAAAAATTCTTTTCTGGTTATCTTTTTTGGCATCCGTGCTCACATGCCAATTACAAATATAGTTTAAGCCCCTTATAGCCCCCTTGCCTGTTTTTTCATCAAGATATTCTGTTTTTATTTCTGTGGCATCTCCAAAAAGATATAGAAGTAAATCAAAATAGTGGATTCCTAAATTAAAAAGCACTCCCCCTGATTTTTCTTTCTGCCCCTTCCAGCCTTCGTAATATTTTTGATCTCTGTAAACAGAGATGTCCATATTTATAACGTTTCCGGTCTCTTTTATATCAGCGCGTATGTCTTTTAATAAGGGGTGGTGCCTTAATTGCAGAACGCTGAAAATTTTTCCTTTCCCAATTAATTCTTCACAATCTTTTGAGTTTAAAACAAGAGGTTTTTCACAAAGAACAATTTTCCCATTCTTCACGGCTTCTAAAGTTATTTCCTTGTGCAGATAATTTGGCGTCAGAACAACAATGCAGTCAGCCCTAGTCGATTGTATTATTTGTTTCCAGTAATCTTCTCCACGGCAGTTATTTACAATATCTATTATTTCTCCCCCCACGTCTCTTATGGCCTGCACATGGGCGGGCAAAATAAATCCTGTCCCTATTATTGAAAACTTCATCCCGTTAGAGACCTTAAAAGACCTCTTTGTTATTTTTAAATCTTTCCCCGTTCGACTTTTAACGGGGTTCATTTATAATCTAAAAACGTTTTTATGATTTCTGGACTTTATTGCGTTACGAGTATCAACAACTATTTTTGCCTTATCTGCCAGGTTTTCATAATCAAAACCAGAATGATCAGTCAGGATTAAAACCAAGTCATAGCTACCAATTTTTTCATCTGAAAGTTTAATTGATTTCATTTTGACAACCCCTTCATTCCCTTCTATATCAATATTCTCAATATAAGGGTCAAAATATTCCAAATCTGCTTCTTTTCTTAATAAATCATGGACCACATCATAAAAAGCCGATTCTCTTGAATCTCCAATGTCCTTTTTATATGATGCCCCCCATATTAAAATTTTAGATCCCTTAATCGGCTTTTCACCCTTATTTAAAGCATAGTTAACAGTCGTGACAACAGCATGTGGCATCTGCTCGTTTATTTCACCGGCCAACTCAATAAACCTTGCCCAAAAGTTATGCTCTCGCGCTTTATAAGATAAATAAAAAGGATCAACACTTATACAATGCCCCCCGCATTTAGGAGAAGGGTAAAAAGGCATAAATCCATACGGCTTTGTTTTTGCTGCTTCAATTACTTCCCAAATATCTATATTCATTTTACTGCACAACAGCGTTAGTTCGTTTATCATTGATATGTTTACAAGACGAAATGTGTTTTCCAAAACTTTTGCCATTTCCGCAGCCCTTGTTGAAGAAACCGGGCAGACTTTTTCTAAAAATTGAGAATAAAACAAAACAGCCGTTTCTGCGCATTTTTTAGTAATTCCCCCCACAACTTTAGGAATTTGAGAATGAGGTATTTTACTTCCAGGATCAATGCGTTCTGGAGCAAAAACCAAATAAAAATCTTTTCCTGCCTTTAGGCCGCCAGCTTCCAATAATGGCAAAACAACCTCTTCTGTCGTGCCCGGGTAAGTGGTGCTTTCCAAAATAATTAACTGGTCCTTATGAAGATATTTTTTAACTTCTTCTACTGAATTTTTAATATACGATATGTCCGGATTTTTATTTTTATCTAAGGGGGTGGGCACACAAATTACAACAATATCTGCAGTTTCCAGCGGCTCGAATACATTAAACGCCTTAAATTTTCCCTCCTTAATAATTTCTGCTAATTCTCCATTGCTGACGTCCTTTATATAAGACTTGCCATTATTTAAACTATCAACTCTTTGTTTTTTTATATCAATTCCTGAAACAGAAAAACCGGCTTTTGCCATTAAAACCGCGTGCGGAAGCCCAACATACCCCAAACCCAAAATCGCTATTTTGGCATTTTTAGATGTAATTAGCCCGTTTATTTTAGTCATTTTATATATTTTTTGTACCACAAGACAAACTAAATTACAACCTCTTCAGTAAGAGAAGAATTGCTCGTATTTTTGATATTGTTCTTTGTCTAGTTCTGTCGCTTTTAAGAAAAATTCTTTAGCTTCTGCTTTCTTGCTAAGGTAGTAATAACCAAGCGCAACATTAAAATAAACATCAGCGTTTGGTGGTTCCCGCTGCTCCCGATAGTCAATATACTTTAAAGACATATCTACAATTTCCTGATAGTTTTTAGTTTTATCTGCAGTATCAACGTAGCGCGAGTATTCTGTGTCACTTTCAATAAAATCATATCCTTCATCCCCTGCCCTTACATAGTTTTGCATGGCTAAGTCATATTCGCCAGCTACATAATAATAGTTTCCCATAAGCCACGAAGAAGAATAATCAAAAGAAGTTAACCTAATCCTATCTGCATAATCTTTTAGCAATTTTTCACCCTCACTAAATTTTCCTTCTACAAGCAAAACCCGAGCCATTTCATTATAATATTCAAACCTTAAATCTGAATAATCAAATGATTGCTCCAAAAGCGCATACGCTTTTTGTAAATCGTCTTTTCCCAATTTTTCATATCCTAGGCGGTATATCCTTGGCAAGACATAATATATTTGCGGGTCAAATGGCCTGTTTTGAACAAATCTTTCCAATTCAGGAACAACAAAATCATAAAGCTCTCCTAAATCTTTTACTTCCTGATCTGTAAATTTATTACCCCCGTCTAAAGCAAACAATGTCTGCCACCCTACTCTTTTCCTTAATTCCCAATAAGTATAGGGCGAGTTTATGTTAAAAGTCTTTTCGGCAAACGGTATTACCTTTTTATAATAGCCTTGTTCAGTACCAGCCATAAATTGTATTGCTGAAGCACTAGCCGCATATGGAAGAAAAACAGTTGTATAAATACTAAATAAAGAAATAAAACCTGCTGTAATGAGCATGGTTTTTTGCAGTTTGATTTTTATATTTTTTGATTTTTTTTCCTTGTCTGCCGTAGCTTCAGCGAAGGAGGATGCTTTTAGCTGTTGCGATTTTTGCATTGCGCATTCATAAACTATAAAGGCCAAAAATGGAAAAAGACCCAAATAAACGGGTAAAGTATCAAAAAGAAATATTCCCTGAATAATATAAGCAAGAAAAAAAGAACTCAAAATAAATGATAAAATTTTGTCTTTTTTTGATATTTTAAAAATTGTGTAAAAAACAGAAGCCAGTAAAAAAATATAAAAAGAGAATAAAGCAATACCGCCAGTTGCCAAAGGTTCAATTAATTGATTGTGCGCCCTATCAAACCAGGAATCCCCAGTACCTATTCTAAAATCATAATATTTATTAAAAGCAACCATAAAATTTTCGGGACCGTAGCCAAAAATAGGCTTGTCTTGGAATGCTTTCAGGGCGATTTCCCAAGTCAACAAACGCTCCCGTATAGATCCTAATTCCCAAAAATTGGTAACCTCGGTTATTCTTACTAAAAAACCGTTGTTTTTTACAAAATTTGTTTCCCTGGCAAGAAAAAGGCCTGCAACAGAAACCAGTCCGGTTACCAAAACAATTGCGCAAACAACAGCTAATTTTTTGTTCTGTTTTCTTAAAAATAAAACAGATAACAGGCAAAAAAGAAAAATACCAAAAGCCAAAGCTAAATATACGCCCCTGGTTTGTGTATAAAATATAGTAATTGTAAAAAAACCAGAAATAGCTAAAAGCAAACCGTTTAAAGAACGCCCTTCAAAAAACTTTCTTTTAATGGCAATAGCGCAAAACCCAATCGCAAAAAGCAAGTAAGCTGCCAAATATGAAGGGTTTCCAAAAACACCGGCCAGTCGGCCTTGGTTGGCCAAATTAATCCAAGAATAACAAGAAACCAAAAATGCTGTTATTATAAAAACAGAAAATAATATCTTCCAATCTTTTTTCTCCTTAAATGCAAACACAAGCATTAAAAAATATAAAACCCAAAAACCGTACTGTATTACCCCATCTTGTCTTTCAATTGTGGAAAAAAATGATAAGGCCGGAGAAACTCCAAAAATAGAAACGACTATTTGGGCTAAAAAAAACAGCACAAGCGCAACAAGTAAAATATTTTTTCCGCCAGAGGCGCCTGCCTGCCGGATAGGCAGGAACCAGCCTCGGGCTGGATAATCTTTAATAAGTAGCCACACACAAAAGAAAAAAGCCGAGCTTACCAATAAACGAAAACCATAAACTTTTCCAGAAACAAAGGGAAAATACAGCGAGTTTATCCTTATAAAAGGGATTACGGCTATTACGGCCAGTAACAACCCTTGCAAAATAATTTTGATGCTTTTGTAAGACATATATATGGTTTTTATAGCATATTTTCTCGCGTACTTCAAATAAAAAACCCTCGACCGAGGTCGGGGTTTTTTATTTCCGTTTTAAGCTCTACAGAAAAACTTCAGTTCAATTACGATGTAGGATTCAAGTATGCCGGGCTTGTCTTGATGTCATCCAATCCCCATGTTTGGGTATTGTATGATGCTGCCGCATCAGTATCCGTATCGGCTAATCCCCATTTGACATTCAATATATTCATGCTTTCCCAGAAACCTGAAATCTCTGTCTGGGTTATAATACCAGAAACCTCAAAGTATTTCGTGTCTCCAGCAGTAACTTTGTAGGTATATGTGCCATCTGTGGCGTTAGTGGTATATGTCTGAGAAAGGGTGCTTGATGCAGATGCGGTGTCTAATACTTGTCGGGCTACAATACCGCTGGAAGCTGCTGTGGCACTTGGGTCTCTTACATAAATGTCGCCACCTGTGGCTGTTACATTAAACCTGATAACTGCAGTAGCTGCTTGAGATGAGCTGCCTGATGTTCCAGCAATATTAGTAATTGATGAGCTTACTAATGCAAATGTTGGAGCTTTCAAGTATGCGTATGTAAGCGCTCCAGTCAAATCTGCTCCACCAGCTGTTACTGTTGCAAAGGTTGAAGCATCTTCACCGGTTACATCTGCTGCTCCCATATTTACATTGACATAGTCTCCTTCGCTAATTGCGCTAGCGTCTGTTTTAGGAAGTGTTCCTACTACGGTCAATGTTTTTGTAGTTCCTTTTGGAATTCTGAGAGTTAAGTCGCCAAAAGTAGAACTTGCAGCTGTGCTTGTTGATGCTAATTCTGCAGTACCATCAAGCAATTTGACTGTTGGCATAGTTGTTGCCAAAGTTGTGCTTGAGCTATAGGCTTGAACTATAACTCTCCTTAAAATAACATCGTTGCTTTTTGCTTCAACATTAAATTTCAATAAAACAACATTGTCTGTTTGTGCTGTTTCTGAAACAATAATGTTTCTGGCTTTTGGATTGTCTGAGGCTGCAGAAACTGTAAGTGTTCCCGTGTCGCCTGCATTGACAACGAATGTGCTTGATGTCAAGGCTGCTGATGGACCAGTTTGGCTTATACCGGCTCCGTCAGTTCCTCTAACTGCGTTAACACCAAATTGAATTGTAGGAGTACATGTTGTAGCTCCAACTGGCAAAGAACCTGCATCTACACTCAAAGTAATTTTCTTTGTTGTGTCTTTTGATACAAGCATATTTAAGCCTTCAACTCTTAATGAATAGGTGGTGCCAACTGTTACTTCTGTCGTATTGGCAGCAGTTACAGCTAAGCTCTTTGATGTTGAACCATCAGAAACGGTTACACCAGAGATCATTGTCCACGGCCTTACGTTACAAGAAGTTCCGCTGATTCCTGTAAAGTTTACATCTACACGATTTACTACAACGTCTGAATTTGTTGCTTTTACATCAACAGCTGCTACTGCAACGTTGCTTTGTCCAATATTCATTTGAACTCCGCTGATTGGGCTTACAGACTTTGTGACTGTAATTGAACCCTCCATGCCAGGTGTTGATGGAGTTGGCGTTGTTGCGCACAATGCTCCGGTTATGGAGTTATAAACTGCTCCTGCTGGGCATCCTGCTACTGGTACTACTGGTGGAACATATGTTCCGCTGTTAATAAGAGCGTTTAATGCAGCTCTTGTTAATGGGCCAACCTGGTTTGCAGGTGTCCATCCTCTGGCCACTTGAAATGCTCTAACAACTGCTAATGTTCTTGGACCAAAGTAAGATGTTTCCATCCCCGGTGATCCTGCTCCTGTTTGCGCAAGTGTAAAACCATTGTTGTTCAAAAGGACCTGTAAACATTTTACATCTGATCCTGTTGATCCAACCGTTAAAGCTCTTGAAAAGGTAATTCCGGCGCAAGAAACTGAACCAGTTGAAACTGGCGTTCCGCCACCTTGGCCTTGTTGCAAAGCTAACAATTGAGCTTGTAATACGGCCATTTGAGCCATTAGCTCGTCAATTGTTAAAGAAGCGCTAGCTGTAACAGGAGCAACTAATGCAACCAAAGTCAATCCGACGATGGCTGTTATAATTGTTCTTTTAATACTCATTTTATGTTTAATTTTTGTTTGTTCTTATCTGATTAAATATAAATATTTGATCGGATAAGAAGTTATTATTAGGTTTTTTATTTCTCGTCGGTCGACCTTATTTTGACTCATTGTTTTACGTACTAACAACGAATCTCGACTCGTCCAATGATAAATTATTGTATCAGCGACTTTACCCCGTTAGAAATTCGCGGTTTTTACCGCAGATTTCTAACGGGGCAAGCGTACTAGTCACGAACTGGCCACAAGCAATCCTAGTTGAATAATTTGCTTTCGCAAACTTGCCACAAGTGGCGGTTCAACGGGATAAACGACTCTTCAAATGTTTTATTGATAACCCTGTGTCCCAATATTTCTTTTGAAAAAACTTTGGGACATAGGGTTAACGTACGTATTTGTAATTATTGGTTTGCTTCTGTTGTTGTATCTATTGAGTCTATTGGATCGGCCGGATCGGTCGGATCGGGCTGGTTATTGCTTAAATCCCATATCTTTTCAAGCGCGACGCTGTAATTCCCTTTATTATATAAATCTTCTACTTCAACTAATATTTCCTGCTGGCCGACTGTAAGAGTTGCTTTTTTCAACTCGTC
>Ga0209541_10000564_pt1 | contig 72830 bp, 80 predicted proteins | sample RifCSPlowO2_01_FD_184027 | JGI IMG/M metagenome (GOLD analysis project Ga0209541, IMG submission 184027) | Groundwater microbial communities from Rifle, Colorado - Rifle CSP2_plank lowO2_0.1 (SPAdes) (version 2) | ecosystem: Environmental > Aquatic > Deep subsurface > Groundwater | place...
TAAAGTGCAAAGTTCAAAATTAATGCTTTGGCAATAAATTCAAAATTCGAAAAGATTATAACTTTAAATTGACCAACTGTAACTTTTAACTTTTAAATTTTAATTTTTAACTTAGGAATATGGATGAAAAGAGTTTAGCTGTAGAGGCTATAAGAAAAAAATTAGTAGGTAAAAAGTTAACATATAAAGAAATTTATGCAATTATGGATCAAATTGCAAAAGATAAACTGGGAGATGTTTTAACCACATATTTTGTTGCTTCCGGATATTCGGAAGGTTTTACAAACGACGAAATTTATTATTTAACACGGGCGATGGTTGAGACGGGTGAAAAGCTAAGCTTCTCGGGCCTTGTAGCAGATAAACATTCAGTCGGCGGAGTTCCGGGAACTCGAACAACTTTAATTGTGGTTCCGATTGTGGCTGCATGTGGCTTTAAAATTCCAAAAAGTTCCTCGCGCGCCATAACCACTCCGGCAGGAACGGCAGATGTTATGGAGGTTTTAGCAGATGTCACTTTCACCAAAGGCGAGATCTATGAAATTGTTAAGAAAACAAACGCATGCATAGTCTGGGGAGGAAGCTTTAAAATTGCTCCCGCCGATGATGAAATTATTAAGATAGAGGAACCTTTGCTTTTTGAAAGTTATGACAAGATTGTTGTATCCGTGATGGCAAAAAAAATTGCCTTTGGTTCAACACATGTTGTAATAGATTTGCCATATGGAAGAAATGTTAAGATTCACCGTATTGAGGATGCGCATGTTCTCAAAAGGAAATTCGAATACCTCGGACATAAATTTAGCGTAAAGGTTGACACTTTGATTCATAAAATTGAGGAACCGGCAGGACGAGGGATTGGTCCTCTTCTTGAGGCAAAAGATTCTTTAAAAGTTTTGGAGCAAAAACCCGACAGGCCGCTGCCCCTGGAAGAGTTATCGCTTGAATTGTCATCCAAATTGCTTGAACTTTGTCTTCATGATTCCCCTAAAAAGATAAAAGATGAGTTTGAAAAGAAATATAAAAATACAAAGGACTGGGCTGAAGATATTCTTACAAGCGGGAAGGCCTTATTGAAATTCCGGGAAATAATTGATGCACAGCAGGGAAATTCAAATATTAAATCTTCGGATCTTAAGCCCGGGAGATATTCATATACGGTTTATTCGGAATTCCCGGGCAGGATTTCCAGGATAATAACAAAAAATCTTACAGTTATTGCAAAAATCCTTGGGGCTCCCCAGGATCACCGCGCGGGAATTTTTTTATACAAAAGACTTGATGACAAAGTAAAAAAAAGAGATGAAATACTCTCATTTTACAGCGAGAGTGAATATAGGTTAAAAGAAGCAATTCAAACCTGCGATCTTTTTCCTATGTTTGAAATTGGGAAACTTAACTAACTATTTGTCACTTTGTGATAAAATATGCCTTACTCTATGCGAAAATTAATTGTAGTTTTTGTTTTAACAATAATTATAGTTCTATCATCTTTTGGGTATTGGCAATACGGTAACCAAGCGGTAAATCCTCAGGACAAAAACAATAAAATTTTTGTAATCGAAAAAGGGGCCTCGATAAGAGAAATCGGAAATAAACTCAGAAAGGAGGGGCTATTGCGAGATCCTGTTGTTTTTTTTCTTTATATAAAACTTTATGGGCAAGACAGGAAAATTCAAGCAGGAGATTATAGGTTGTCACCCTCAATGAGCCTTAAAGAGATAGTAGACGCGCTCAATCACGGAACCCTTGATCGTTGGGTAACTTTTCCTGAAGGAATAAGAGCGCATGAGATAGCCGATTTGTTGAAAGAAAATATCCCTTCATACAGGGAATCTTGGCGGGAGAGATTGAATGAAAATGAAGGTTATCTTTTTCCCGACACATATCTTGTACCAAAAGATGCGGATGTTGAAATGGTGATTGCCATGATGAAAAATAATTTTGATAAGAAGATTAATATGGTGGGTTCAGAGCTTAATGATCCACAACTTCAAAAAAGAGTGCTTATAATTGCTTCGCTTATTGAAAGGGAAGCAATAACGGATGAGGAAAAACCTATTATTTCAGGCATTATTGATAAGAGGCTTAAGATGGGAATGGCACTGCAGGTTGACGCTACAATACAGTATGCAAAAGGCTATAATAATCTTACTAAAAAATGGTGGTCTCCCATCTTGCCAAGCGATTATAACGGCGTGGATTCTTCCTACAACACATATCTTAATCCCGGTCTTCCTCCCGGGCCAATCTCCAACCCGGGTCTTGAAGCAATCCGAGCAGCGCTCAACCCTGCCAGCACACCTTATTTATATTATCTTCATGATTCTGCCGGCAAGATTCATCTTGCAAAGACAATGGAAGAACACAATGCAAACATCAAGAAATACCTCAAATAAAAGAAAAGTATTGGGTGTTGACAAATGAGCGCTTTTGATATATAAATTATCAAACCTAAAAGAATAAGGGGGTAGGAATACCTTCTATATTTTTTTTTGCATAAAATTCTTCTTAGAATTTATTTCTGATGAGTAAGCAATCTAGTGTCCGACAATATTGGGGAAAAATAGAAAAAGTGCTCCCCGAGCTTGACCTATTAACTATTCAAAAACAATCCTATAAATGGTTTATTGAGGAAGGAATTAAGGAAGTACTTGATGAAATTTCCCCAATAGAAGATTTTACAGGAAAAAATTGGGAACTTTCCTTAGGTGAATATAAGCTTGGTGAGCCTAAAATTACTGAGACCACTGCTATCAGTAAGGGTCTAACCTATTTTTCCCCCCTAAGCGTTGAGGCAGCTTTGATAAATAAAAAAACAGGTAAAACTTTTGGCCAGAATGTGTTCTTAGGAGAAATTCCAAAGATGACAGACCGCGGAACATTTATTGTAAACGGAATTGAGCGAGTAATTGTCAGTCAAATTGTGAGGTCGCCCGGAGTATTTTTCACAGCAGGAGAAGATCCTATTGTTGGAAAAACTTTATACACTGCTGAAATGAGGCCCGTCCACGGTTCCTGGCTTGAATTTTCCACAACAAGAACAGATATGGTAGTGGTGCGTATTGACCGAAGAAAGAAGTTCTTAGCCACAGTTTTCCTGAAAGCCCTTGGTATTGAGGGTAATGACGAAATCTACGAAAAATTCAAAGGTGTTGAAGGCGCAGAGGTCTTTATTAAAAATACTTTGGAAAAGGATGGCGCAAAAGGAGGGACAGATGCGTTAATTGAAATATTTAAGAAAATGAATCCGGGAGAACCCATTGTTATTGACACCATCAGGCAAAATTTCAGAGATTCATTCTTTGACAGGAGAAGATATGATTTATCCAGAGTAGGAAGATACAAGGTCAACAAAAAGCTTGCCGGACTTGCGAATTTTACTCCTCAAGAAGCATATACTCTGACCATTAATGACATTATCGGAATAATTTCTTATTTAATTAAGCTCACAAATGGGAAAGGAAAAATTGACGATATTGACCATCTTGCGAATAGACGCATAAGATCAGTTGGAGAGCTTGTTCAAACAACGGCTTTTCGCTTGGGCGCGCTACGACTCGAGCGAATTGTTAAGGAAAAAATGAGCTTGGCCTCAACAGAGGAGGAATATTCTCCTTCCCACTTTATCAATGCCCACCCAATAATTGCCGCAATCAATGAATTTTTCAGAACATCACAGTTATCGGCTATTCTTGATCAGACAAATCCCTTGTCGGAAATTGACAACATCAGACGGTTAACGGTTATGGGAACCGGCGGAATATCAAGAGAAAGAGCATCATTTTCTATCCGCGATATAAATTCTTCCCAATATTCAAGGATTTGTCCTGTCAGATCTCCTGAAGGCCCAAACATTGGTTTGGTTACATATCTTGCGCTTTACACAAAAGTAAATGATTACGGGTTTTTGGAGGCCCCATATAAAAAGGTCGTACAGGAAAAGCAAGGAAGAAAAACAAAACTTAAGGTGAAAGATGAAATTGTTTATATGGACGCAGCAGAGGAAATGGAACATTATATAACCCATGCTGACATCAGGATTGATAAAGATGGATATATTGCAGCCGACCTTTTGCCTGCAAGATACAATAGTGAATATCTTGAGGTTGAAAAGGAAAAAATAGAGTTCATTGATGTAATCCCAAGACAGGTGGTTGGAACTTCTGCTGCCTTGATTCCCTTTATTGATCATGACGAAGCAAACCGCGCCCTAATGGGTACTCACATGCAGTGTCAGGCAGTCCCGCTTGTTAAAAACGAAAGTCCCATTATAGGAACAGGAATGGAAGGGACTGTGAGCCGGGCTATGAGCAGAGTGATAACGGCGCCTTTTGACGGGAAAGTTTCATATGTTGACGCAAATAAGGTGGTTCTTCGCGGTCGCGGCAGAAAACAAGAAGCAACATTTTACATAGATAAATTCAAGAGAACCGCTCAGAATACATTCTTTAACCAAAAACCCCTGGTGTTTGTAGGTCAAAAAGTGGCGCGCGGAGATATAATAATTGACGGTCCGGCATCGGAGCAGGGAGAGCTTGCTCTTGGAAAGAATCTGGTGATTGCATATGCTTCTTTTGACGGTCTTGGATATGAAGACGCAATAGTTATCTCAGATAAACTTGTTAAAGATGATTCTTTAACCTCTGTGCATATTGAAAAATATGAGGCAACAGTTGTTGATACCAAGCTTGGACCGGAAGAAACAACGCGCGATATTCCAAATGTGGCAGAAGAGGATCTTTCAAACCTTGATGAGGAAGGGATTGTTGTTGTAGGATCCGAAGTCAAACCCGGAGACATTCTTGTCGGGAAAATCGCGCCAAAAGGCGAGACCGAATTAACGGCTGAAGAAAGATTGCTCCGGGCAATTTTTGGAGAAAAAGCTCGTGAAGTTAGAGATACATCATTAAGGATGCCCCACGGCGAACACGGAATAGTAACAAATGTTCAGATTTTAGACAGATTCAAAGGAGATGAACTCGAGCCCGGAACTATTAAAAAAATTCAAATTGAGGTGGCTCAAATGAGACATGTTGTAGTAGGAGATAAACTTGCAGGAAGACACGGAAATAAAGGTGTAATTTCAAAAATAGTACCCGAATCCGATATGCCATACCTTGAGAATGGTACTCCTGTTGACATTATTATCTCTCCCATCTCGGTCTTAGGACGAATGAATCTTGGACAGCTTCTTGAGGCGCATCTTGGACTCGCAGCAAAAAAACTTGGAATAAAAATTGCACTGCCGGTATTTGAGAAGATGAATGAGGATCGATATTTAGAGCTCATGCGGAAAGCGGAACTGCCGGCAAATGGAAAAATGAAGCTTTATGATGCAAGGACAGGCGAACCGTATGAAAATGATGTAGTTGTCGGAATAGGATATGTTATGAAGCTTATACATATGGTTGAAGACAAAGCGCATGCCCGCTCAACCGGGCCATATTCTCTTGTGACCCAGCAGCCCTTGGGAGGAAAGGCCCAGATGGGTGGACAAAGACTTGGGGAAATGGAAGTCTGGGCGCTTGAGGCGCATAGAGCAGCCTACACTCTTCAGGAAATGCTGACAATAAAATCAGATGATGTTTCGGGTAGGGCCAAGGCTTTTGAAGCGATTATTAAATCTGTTGATATCCCAACGCCAAAAGTTCCTGAATCCTTTAAGGTATTGATACGGGAGCTGCAGAGCTTGGGACTTAATATTGTCCCTCTGCAAGCCGTAGTTGAGGAAGCAAAAGAAGAAGCAGGCGAAGAAGTTAGGGAGGAAGCAAAGGAATTGCAGAAAACTCTTGAGGGAATAGAAGTAAGTTCAGCAGAGGATGTTAAGGCGTTAGGAGGAAGCGAGGAAATTCCCGCAGGAAAAGTTCAAGGAAAGTAAAAAATATGGAACCAAAAAGGAATAAAGAAAGAAAATTTGACCCAATAAATATTGCAGACTTTAAAGGTCTCCGTGTGTTAATTGCAAACCCAGATGACATTAAGCAGTTCTCTTATGGTGAGGTAGTAAAGCCTGAAACAATCAATTACAGGACTTATAGACCGGAAAAGGATGGACTTTTTGATGAAAGAATCTTTGGACCAACCCGTGACTTTGAATGTTATTGTGGAAAATACAAAAGGATCAGATACAAGGGAATAGTTTGTGACAGATGTGGAGTTGAGGTGACCTACTCTCGTGTTAGACGAGAGAGAATGGGTCATATTTCTCTTGCTTCTCCTGTGGTTCATATTTGGTTCTCAAAAGGGAGCCCATCCAAGCTTTCTGTTCTTTTGGATATACCGCAAAAAGATCTTGAATCCGTTATCTATTTTGCTTCTTATCTTGTTACTAAAATTGATGAGGACAAAAGAAAAGAGGCTCAAAAAATTCTTGCCGATATAAAAGAGGAAAGAATTAAGAAGCTAAAACAGCAGGCGGAAGATGAGGCAAAACAGTTTGGAAAAGAAGAAAAAAGCAGGATAAAAGAAGTAAAGAAAACTCTTAAAAAAGAACAGAAAGAATTGGTGCTTGAGGAGACAGATGTAAGTTTTAGGCAGAGAAGAATTACTCTTGAAAAAAGGCTCGAAACAGAGATTACAAGAACAGAGGAAATCTTCACTCGTGTTAATGACATAATAAAAAGCCTTAGGCTGTGGGATGTTTTATCCGAAGAAGAATATGTAAGGTTAATTGAATATGAGATGCCAATGTTTTTTGAAGTTGAAACCGGAGCTTCCGCAGTGCTTCACGCAATTGAATTATTGGATCTTGCGAAACTTATAGGAGAGTTGAGGGAGGAAGTTCAAAAATCCAGCGGCCAGAAACAACTAAAGCTACTTAAACGTCAGCATTTAGTTGAATCCATGAATAGAGCCGGTTCTAAACCTGTCTCTTTAGTCCTGCAGATTCTTCCCGTACTTCCGCCTGATCTTAGGCCTATGGTTCAGCTAAACGGAGGACGGTTTGCGACTTCAGATCTTAATGATTTATATAGACGCGTAATTAATAGAAATAACAGATTAAAACATTTAATATCTTTAGGGGCACCGGAGATAATATTAAGAAATGAGAAAAGAATGCTTCAGGAATCAGTCGATTATCTTATTGATACATCAATCAGAACCTCTCAAACTCAGAAACAGTTCAAATCCTTATCGGATATTCTTCGGGGGAAACAAGGAAGATTCAGAAAGAACCTTTTGGGTAAAAGGGTTGATTATTCGGGACGCTCGGTCATTATAGTGGGCCCTGAATTGAGGCTTAATCAGTGTGGACTTCCAAAAGAAATGGCGCTTGAATTATTCAAGCCGTTTGTTATCAGAGAGGTTATTGCCCGTGGCTTGACTACTCCGAATGTAAAAGCTGCCAAGAGATTTATTGAAAAAAGATCCTCTGAAATCTTTGATATTTTAGAAGAAATAACAAAAAATCATCCGGTTCTTCTCAATCGTGCCCCGACTCTTCATAAGCTTGGTATTCAGGCGTTCTATCCTGTCCTGATAGAAGGTTCAGCAATTAAAATTCATCCCTGTGTCTGCGCCGGTTACAATGCCGACTTTGACGGAGACCAAATGGCAATTCATATACCTTTATCAAGCAAAGCACAAGAAGAGGCAATGAAGTTGATGATGCCTGCTCATAATCTTCTTAAGCCCGCGGACGGGTCCCCTATTACTCTTCCAAACAAAGAGATGGCCCTGGGTGCATTTTACCTTACATCCATTGACGAAAGATTAAGGAAGAAAAATTTGCCAATATTCTCCGATGAGAAAGAAGCGCATCTGGCATTTTCTTTAAAGAAAATCGCGCTAAGAGAGCCAATCAAGGCTAGAATCAAAGGAGATATTCTTGAGACATCTATTGGGAGAATTATGTTCAATGAAAGATTGCCAGCCGAGCTCGGCTTCATAAATTCCGAAATAAAAGCTTCAACAATTAAACAAATCGTAACCCGCGCAATGGTTACATGCGATGACTTGGAAGTCGCGGATCTAATAGACAATCTAAAAGAAATCGGATTTCTGGCTTCCACAATGTCAGGAATTTCCGTGTCCACTTTTGACTTAAAGAGGCTTCCGAATAAGGAAAAGCTGATTGAGGAAGCTGAAGGTAAAATTAAGGAAATTGAAGAAGAGTATCAAAACGGATTAATCACGCAAAATGAGCAGAGAAGGCTATCAAACAATGTTTGGCTTGAAGCAACCGATAATATGGCAAATCTGACTTGGGAACTGTTTGATAAAAATGATATTATAAGAATTATTGCCGAGTCGGGAGGTGCCCGGGCCGGAAAAGATCAAATTAAGCAGCTGGCGGCAATGAGAGGATTAATCTATGATCCTATGGGACGGATTGTTGAGCTTCCCATTAAATCTAATTTCCGTGAGGGGCTTTCAATATTTGAATATGTAAACTCTGCCCGTGGATCAAGAAAAGGACTGACGGATTCAGCCTTAAAAACCGCCGATGCAGGTTATTTAACCCGCAGGCTTGTTGATGTTGCCCACGATGTAATAATTCGGGAAAAGGATTGTAATGTCGAGGAAGGTATTACGGTTAGCATGGAGAAAAGAGCGGATGAAACATATATGACAAGCATGCTTCTTGGACGAGTTGTTTTAAAAGATGTGGTAAGCAAAAAGAATAGGAAAACAATAGTCAAGCGTGCAAGCGAAATTGATTACAATAAGTTGCCTGAAATTATTAAAGACGAAACCATTAATGAAATACATGTTAGATCTCCTCTTTTCTGTAAGCTAAGGTATGGAATTTGTGCCAATTGTTATGGCTGGGATTTGTCAACCTACAAACTTGCAGATACCGGTACTCCTGTTGGGGTTATTGCTGCTCAATCAATTGGTGAGCCCGGGACTCAGCTTACAATGAGAGTAAGGCATTTTGGGGGAGTTGTAATGTCTGATGTTACTCAAGGTTTACCAAGAGTAGAAGAGTTGTTTGAAGTCAGAAGGCCAAAGGTTCTGGCGCCTGTTGCTGAAATTTCCGGGAAGACTCAGGTAAATAAAGTTGAAGACGGGTACATTATTAGAATTAGAAACACAAAGGTAAAGCCTGTTGAGGAAAGAGAATACTTTGTTCCATTAACTTCAACTCTTCTTGTTCAGGAGGGACAAGCAGTTACGGCCGGAACTCAGCTTTGTGAAGGATATCTTGATCCGCGGGATGTCTTAAAGATTTCAGGTTTGAAATCTGCACAGCACTATCTTATTTCTCAAATTCAAAGCGTTTATGAGTCCCAAGGAATTAGCATTCATTACAAGCATTTTGAGACAATAATAAGAAAAATGTCTGATAAAGTTATGATTGAGACTCCCGGAGACACAACGCTTATGCCGGGAGATCTGGTTTCTAAGCTTAGGTTTGAAGAGGAAAACGCATCGGTCATCTCCGAAGGTGGAGAGCCTGCATCTGCCCGTGAAATAATTCTTGGAGTTACAAAGGCGTCATTGGTTACGGATTCATGGCTCTCGGCAGCCTCATTTCAGGAGACAACCCAGGTCTTAACAGATGCTTCCCTGGAAGGAAGAGTTGATAACCTGATTGGTCTTAAAGAAAATGTTATTGTGGGAAGGCTTATTCCAGTTCGCGAAGAATTTATAGAAGGCGAGCTTTCTTTAAACAGTCCTTCGCAATAAAAATTGCTTTGCAAGGACACCTTCAATATAGTAAAATACCTTTGTTTTATGCCAACACTTAATCAATTAATAAAAAAAGGAAGAAAAACAAAAACAAAGAAAGTTAAAGCAACGGCTTTGCTTTCGGTTTTTAATGCAAAGATTCGAAAATACACTCAAGTTCCTTCCCCACAAAAACGCGGGGTAGTTACTTTAGTGCGAACAATGACACCAAAAAAGCCTAACTCCGCACTTCGCAAGGTCGCAAGGATCAAGCTTTCAAATAGAGAAGAGGTAACTGCTTACATTCAGGGAGTGGGTCACAATCTGGCAGAGCACGGGATAGTTTTGGTTCGTGGCGGAAGGGTTAAGGATTTACCGGGTGTTAAATATCATTTGGTTCGAGGAAAATTCGATCTGGCAGGCGTTGAAAACCGAAAAACTTCAAGAAGCAAATACGGAACTAAGCGTCAAGGAGGAGAAGCATAATGGCTAGAGGTAAAAAAAACATTACAAAAAAGAGAGAAATTCAGCCGGACCCTATTTATGGGAATATTCTGGTTGCAAAATTTATAAACAGGCTTATGCATAACGGCAAAAAAACTGTTGCGCAAAAAGTAGTTTATTCTGCCTTTGATTTGCTCAAGCAGCAGGGTCATAATCCTGTTTCTTTGTTTGAAAAAGCTATTGAAACAATAGGGCCAAGGCAGGAAGTTAAAGCCAGAAGAATTGGAGGGGCAGCTTATCAAGTGCCTTCAGAAGTGAGAGGGGCAAGAAGGACAGCCCTTGCGATCCGCTGGATTCTTGAGGCAACCTCAAAAAGGTCAAACGCAGAATATAAAACTTTTTCTCAAAAATTAGCAGCGGAGCTCTTGGACGCCTCACAAAACTTGGGCGAGGCAATAAAGAAAAGGGATATTGCGCACCGAATGGCAGAAGCCAACAAAGCCTTCGCCCACTTTAGGTGGTAACTCCTATTGCTTCTTTTTAATTCAGGATTTATAATCTGTCTGATTCATGACCGTTGCTAGAGCCGAATCAAAAGAAAGAGGATTATATTCACCTTCTTATATAGTAGTATCAGTTTTCCCACCAGAAATTAATAGAAGAATAGAGGAAATTCGAAATAAATATAATTTACGCATTCCTGCGAAAATTAAACCGGTGGGACCTCATCTTACGCTAAAATCGCCCTTTAACCCAACAGTGCCATTTGAGGGATTGGTGCAAAAGCTTAATGAAGCTGCAGATAGGGCAACAGCTTTTCCCATAGAACTTAGTGGTATTAATCGTTTTGGGAGAAAGAGAAGTCTTGTGTATATTTCTGTTACAGACTCAACATCTCCACATATCGCTGATTTACATAGAAATATTGTAGGAGTTTTAAGCGGAATGACTGAAGATAGAGGAAGCAACAAATTTGAACTGGGTAGCTTTACTCCCCATGTAACTATAGGAGAGGGTAAGCCATCTGAAGACGTCTGGGAGAAGTTATTGAAAGAAGGAATAAATTTTCAATTAACATTAAATTCTTTTTCTCTGTATTACGCCCCAAGAGTAGATGGCCCCTGGATACTCAGAAAAGTTTTTATGTTGGGAGACACAGGTTAACATTATAGAAGTCAACAAAGCCCTTGCCCGCTTCCGCTGGTAGCACTATTTACTGTTCCTTTTACTACTTCCTCAGATTTACTGATCACTGATTTACTGTTGCACTGCTTTACTGTTTTACTGTATATTACTTCTGTGGAAAATATAAGGTGGTTGGGGCACGCAAACCTAGATTTGTCTTTCTCCACAGCAGAGTAGTTAAATAATAAAGAATAATTTCGTGCTTAGTCTAATGATTCAGACTATTAGACTAGATTCATTTTCTACTTCCTCCTAATGGATGTTTTGGGGGTTTTGGTGGTTCGAGTCCCGGCCATTTTCTATAAGCTGAATAAGAAAATGATGATGCAACCTCCTTAATCATATCTTTAAGAAATGCTCCGAGCTCCTCATCTCTAATTACTCTTTTGACAACCATCTCGTACCCTTCGCTTCGGTAGTTGAGAACGCCATTCACGCGAGCAATAGTCTCTTGAGATACTTTAAGAACGTCTTTTATGGTTTCATAGTTATAGCCTTTGGCTAAAAGCAGAGCGATTCCAAGTCTTTTGGCGAGCATTGTTTTTTCAGTTGGCCCAAGGAGGCTGAATAAAAATTTCTCGATATCCGAAGGATTTCTGATATTAGCGAGTGCTTTGAAAAACAAGTCGAACAATTTTTTCTGTGTGTCTTTTGGTAAATATCTTCTTGAAACCTGTGCCATCGTGCCTAGTCTAATGATTCAGATCATTAGACTAGATTCAGTATAAAGAGCTAGAGCTATAATTGTCAATGATTTTCTTGTTTCTTTTCTAAAATTCTTTCGAGGGTTAAGCAATAGAGGGCGGCGGCGATTCGGATGTTTTCAAGTTTTACATATTCATTTGCATTGTGGGCGCTATGAGAACCATCATCAAGGGAGTGGACAAGCGTTTCGATTTCAGCAAAGGACAAGGGCTTTGCGTCTGTGATTCCACCCATAGTTCCGGATCTCATTTTTAAGCCAAGTTCTCTTGATGAATCCATAAAAGCTTTAATTAAAATAGAATCCGATTCGGTTAAATGAGGATCAAGCGAAAGAGTTTCTTCAATCTCAATTTTTACACCTTTTTTCTTTTGTTCCAAAGTTAATTCTTTCATCGCTTTTTTAATCAGATCAAGAATTTGTTTTTTCGTTACGCCCAAAGGAATCCTAATGTCAATTTCCGCTTCCGCATATGCGGGAACTATATTTACAGCATGACCTCCCTTTATGGTTCCAATGTTTTTAGTAATACCATCAAATGCTTCATGAAAAGATAATTCCTCAAATCTTATTTCAGTAAATTTGTGAAGAGCTTTAATTAGATTTTCAACAGCATTAATTCCTCTTTCTGGTGCAGATCCATGAGCTTGCTTACCAAAGCTTTTAAATCTAAGACGAATGACCCCTTTTTCACCAGTTATGATTTTATCAATAAAACCTCCGTCAGGGACAATTGCATAATCCACCCTGAATCCTTTTTTCAAAAGGTAATGGCTCCCCAAATCTGATCCGGTTTCTTCATCAGCGAAACCGACAAGATAAATAGTCCCCTTAAATTTTTTATTCCGGTCAAGAAATGTTCTTATTGCGGCCCATGAAGATGCATAATTTCCTTTGCTATCAACAGAACCTCGAGCGTATAGTTTCCCCCCTTTGATTACCGGTTTAAACGGATCTGTTTTCCATCCGTCTCCCGCAGGAACAGTATCCAGGTGGGGGAAAAAACCAATCGAAGGAAATCCTTCTCCAATTTTTATAATAAAATTCGCTCTTCCTTTTGCTCCCTGAACTATTTCAAGTTTTCCGTCTATTTTTTTTGCCGCCTCTACAATTATTGGTTTGAGAACAATTTCCTTTCCGGGAGGATTAACAGTTTTTATTGAAACCAGTTTCTTTAAAAGTTCAACTGCCTCATCCAAGGGAACTTTGTTTAGAATATTCTTATTTGTCTTCATTCCCGCAAATTATACCAGAAATTATTTTAATTTTTTGACTTCTTACCCTTCTTTTCCTAAATTTTTAAACAATTTGTGCTATATTAGTGGGAATGGAAAATGTGACATGGTTTGGGCATGCGAGTTTTGCAATAACCGACAGTTTAAATGGCAATCGAATATATTTTATTGATCCGTTCGAACTCCCTTCAGACAATTCGGATAAGGCAGATTTAATATTCGTAACTCACGCTCACTATGATCATTTGTCACAAGGAGATATAAATTCGATTTTAAAAGACAACACTATAGTTGTTGCCACTCCGGATTCTCTGTCGACTCTCAAAATTAAGGACGAAAGTAAATTTCCGGTTGCGCCAAACAATTCATATGATGTCAAAGGAACAAAATTTGAGACAATCCCCGCATATAATATTCGCGAAGATCGATTAAACTTTCATCCCAAATCAAACAATTGGGTAGGCTACATTTTATTTGTCAATAATCAAAAAATATACCATGCCGGAGATACGGATTTTATTCCGGAAATGAAAACTTTAAGTTCGAAAAATCTTGATATTGCCATGCTTCCCATGGGCGGGACTTATACAATGGGAGTCGAGGAAACAATTGATGCCGCCAACGCGATCAAGGCCAAAATTACAATTCCCATGCATTACAAAAGAATTCTTGAGGATAAATACAAAGAAGCAGAAGAAAGATTTAAAAAAGAAGTAAAAAATTCAGAAGTCGTAATTCTTGAGGAAGTCTCATAAATAAAAATTAAGCACGAAGAACCAAGCATCAAACAACAAATAAAATAGAAATTATAAATTTTAATAATTAAATATTGGAGCTTAAGTATTATTTGGAACTTGAGATTTATGATTTGGATTTTAAATTGAAGTTATTCGACTTCAATTTTTATCATTTTGTCGCCGGCTGCAATTTGTTTTACTATTTCCATGCCATTAGTGACTTTCCCAAAAATGGTGTAATTGTGGGGGAGAGGATTATCGGCAAGCATGATGAAAAATTGACTGCCGTTGGTGTTTGGCCCGCGGTTTGCCATTGCAACAACCCCTTCAACATAACCCTCTTTATAACTTTCTGTTTCAGGATTTAATTCATCTTCAAATGTAAAACCATAAATTGATTTTCCACCTGTACCATTTCCATTTGGATCTCCCCCCTGAATAACAAACCCGGGTTCCATCCTATGGAAAGTAAGATTATTGTAATATCCTCGTTTTGCAAGAGTCGCAAAATTCATAACTGTTTTTGGAGCATCTTCGGGATATAACTTTATTTCAATATCGCCTTTTTCGGTTTTGATCGCGGCTTTATTTGCCGAAACTCGATCTTTTTCGGAAAGGGTCGGTTGCCGAGTCGGCTGATCCAGTGCAATAGTAGGATTTGGTGTTGGTGTCAAAAAATTTCCTGCTGTTTGTCCTTCTTGTTTATTTTGGCTTGTCATAATGTAAATCCCTAAAAAACCTAATAAAACTATTACTCCAAAAATAACAGCCGCTTTCATTTTATATGATTTTAGTTTAAGAGCCAATAAATTTCAATATAGTCTTTGGCTTAAAAAGAGCAGGTGTCAAGCTAATCCACCTCCCAGGTGTCTAGGAGCCTAAGGATTTAAACTTCGATTATTTGTTTTGGTGAGCTTGTGAGTTGTTCGAGGCCATTTTTGGTTAGCAAGAAATCATCTTCGATGCGAACGCCGCCAAAACCTGGAATGTAAATCCCCGGTTCTATTGTAAAAACATTTCCTTCAACAAGTTTATCTTTCGATTTAGGTGATAGCCGTGGTTCTTCGTGTATTTCAATTCCAATCCCATGCCCCAGGCCGTGAGATATAGGGTCGAACCCTTTTGAAACAATATGCTTATTTGCAACTCTTACCACCTCGAAGGAGTCATGGCTTCGTAAACTCAGCCTGCCACCATTCGAGGTGTTGATATAGTCGATTACTTTCTGTTGAGCTGTACTGACTGTTTCGTATATTTTGTGAGCTTTGCTTTTCGCGTTTTTCGCGAGTAATGTTCGCGTCATGTCAGAGCAATAGCCATTCACTTTCGCGCCGAAATCTAAAAGGACAAATTGGTCATCTTTGCTTAATTTTTTGTTTGAAGTTTTATGATGTGGAATTGCTGCATTTGCCCCGAATGCAACAATGGTATCGAAAGATAGCTCGCCACCATTTTCTTTTATAAATTTGTCAATCCTCCAGGCGATTTCTTTCTCTGTTATATCTATTCTCATATTCTTAAGAACATGAGAATAAGTTTTGTCTGTCAATTTACATGCGGGGCGAATATTTTTTATTTCTTGCGAATCTTTGACTGAGCGTAATTTTTCAATTAACCAATCGGTTAAATAATAATTTAATGATGTCTCTTTTTTGAACCTAATATATTCGGCAAAAGTTAAATTTTGCTCAAATCCGATACTTTTTACATTAGAATTTTTTATTATTTTGAATAGTTCGGTATGTAATAAAGTTTTAACTCCTTTCGGAACTATGTTTTTTACTACTTCAATATATCTTCTATCTGTAAAAAGATATGCGGTTCGATTTGTGATAAACATATATGCGTATCTTTCTTCAGGAGTAAAATAGTCAACGCCTGTTAAATAAAGAATATTCGGAACCGACGACACAAGAAACCCCTCGATTTTTTTAGATTTCAATAAATTTTGCAGATTTTTCAGCCTCAATTCATGCATAGAAGCAATTATAGCATGGCGAGTATAAAAAAATATCGACAAATACAATTGCACCTCTCTTGCATTTTTGGTAAAATGTCTAAGGTTTCGAATTTCGAGCTTCGAATTTCGATTTTTTTTATTATTATGGCAGATACAATTTCAAGAAATGTACCATTGGACAAGATTCGCAATATCGGAATTATCGCGCATATTGACGCGGGGAAAACCACGACAACCGAGCGAATTCTTTACTACACCGGAAAATCCTACAAGATTGGTGAGGTTCACGAGGGAGCTGCTGTCATGGATTGGATGGATCAAGAGAGAGAACGGGGAATTACAATAGTTTCGGCTGCCACAACCACTTTTTGGGGCGACCACAGAATAAATATTATCGATACTCCCGGACATGTTGATTTTACGGCCGAAGTTGAAAGATCTCTTCGTGTTTTGGATGGGGCAGTAACGGTCCTTGATGCCGAGGAAGGAGTTCAGTCTCAATCGGAGACTGTTTGGAGACAAGCTGATAAATACAATGTCCCCAGAATTTGTTTTATTAACAAAATGGATAAACTCGGGGCAGATTTTGAAAAAACAATTCAGTCAATTATAAACAAACTCGGAGCAAATCCTATTGTTTTAGGGTTTCCAATTGGGAGCGAGCAGGATTTTCGCGGAATTTATCAAATCCTCGAGCAAAAAAGTTATATTTGGTCCGGGGAAGAGTTAGGAGCAAAATTTGATGTTAGAGATGAAATTCCTGCAGGAATGGAAGAAACAATTAAAAAGTATAGAGAGCAATTAATTGAGAAAATTGCGGAAACGGACGATGTTTTGCTTGATAAATATCTTAAGGGGGAGGCAATTCCAGACGAGGAATTAAAGAAAGCGCTTCGCGCCGCAGTCATTGCCTATAAAGTTGTTCCTATTTTTGCAGGTTCATCTCTTCGCAACAAAGGTGTTCAGCCTCTTTTGGACGCGGTTGTTGATTATCTTCCATCGCCGGTTGATTTAGACGAGGTTAAAGGAATAAACCCAAAAACCGGAGCCGAGGAAGTAAGAAAACTTGTCCCCGAAGAATCGTTTACGGGTTTTGCTTTTAAAGTCCAAATTGATCCTCATGTTGGAAAGATCACTTATGTTCGAGTGTATTCGGGACAAATTAATTCCGGATCTTATGCCTATAACAGCACGAAAGATATAAGAGAGAGAGCGGGAAGGCTTCTTCTGATGCATGCGAACCAGAGAGAAGAGATTAAAGAAGCCTATTCTGGTGAAATCGTGGCTGTTGTAGGTTTGAAAGATACCTCAACAGGAGATACTTTGTGTGATGAATCAAAGCCGATAATTCTTGAAAAGATTTCATTTCCCGAGCCTGTTATTTCTTTGGCAATTGAGCCAAAAACAAAGTCTGATCAGGAAAAACTCGGTTTGGCTCTCAAGAAACTGATGGACGAAGACCCTACATTTTCAGTTAAGATGGATCACGAGACAGGACAAACAATAATTTCCGGTGTTGGAGAGCTTCAGCTTGAAGTAAAAGTTGAGACAATGAAAAGGGAGTTTGGGGTTCAAGCAAATGTTGGAGCACCTCAAGTGGCGTATAAAGAAACTATATCCCAAGCGGCTCAAGCTGAAGGTAAATACATAAGGCAAACGGGAGGGCGCGGACAATACGGACACTGTTTTCTGAGAATCGCGCCGCTCGGCCGTGGTGAGGGCTTTGAATTCGTGAATGCAATTAAAGGAGGATCAATACCTTCCGAATTTATCCCGTCAGTTGAAAAAGGGGTGAGAGAAACACTTGAGAAAGGTGTGCTTCTGGGGTATCCTGTTACGGATTTGAAAGTCACGCTTTACGATGGAACATATCATGATGTTGATTCATCCGACATAGCTTTCAAAATTGCAGGATCCATGGCGTTTCAGAGTGCTGCAAAAAAAGCAGGTCTTAAACTTCTTGAGCCCATTATGAAGGTTGAGGTAACAACTCCTGAAGAATTTATGGGTACTGTTATTGGAGACCTTTCTTCAAAAAGAGCACAAATTTTGGGGACTGAAGAGCGGGGAAATGTCCGAATAATCCTGGCAAGTGTTCCATTGTCCGAGCTTTCAGGATATGCTACTACACTGCGTTCTATGTCTCAAGGCCGGGCGATTCCATATGTTGAGCCTTCTCACTACGAAGAAGTTCCCAACAATATAGTTCAGGCGATGCTTGCAAAATCCACTTTCACCGGCCGCATCACCGCCCAATAATTTTGATATAATTTAATAATGCAGAATTTGGATGATTTAGCTAATAAAATTTCCTCAACCCCCCTTTTTTTAAGGCTAAAAAATGTTGTTGAAAACGGTACGGGTTGGCATGACCATGAAGATGTTTTCTCGCATTCTGTAAAGACTGCAAATATTGCCAAAAAAGAGCGGGATGGAGAATTCGTAACCAACCCGGAATCAAAAGAGCTTTTTACAAAATGGATGGATGAAGATGTTTTTGGGATGAAAAGGAAAGATGTTGCAGTAATTATTGCTCTTCTTCATGACTGCGGAAAAATCTTAAGTTTTAGAGAAAACGGAAATGTTTCAACTCTAATAATTAAAAGGCCATTGGATTTAAGTCAGACGTCATGTCCCGGACATGAATTTTGGGGCGGAGAAATTGTAGTTCGCGAAATTTTAAAAGATTCAGGTTTGGATGAAAAACTTATTGAATACATTGCAAAAGTAATAAAGCAACACGGTTTATTTAGCGCAGAATATTATGTTGGAAAAGAAAAGTGGTCGGAATCAGAGCTCCTGAATGATGTTAAGTCAAAAGCAGAAGGCTTGCGCAAAGAATCTTTGTTTAATATGTATTGTGATGGATATACTGCTCCTGCATTTTCTCAAGGAAAGGCAAAAGTAAAAGAATTATTTAATATGCCTCCATTTTACGTTACACGAGAATATTTCATTCCATGAAGATTCCCCTATTTGATATTGACTGGACAGTTTTAGACAAAGATCCAAAAAGAAATATCCATCACGAAGCCTTTTCGTATGCTTACGATAAGGTTTATGGTGTATCGAATCCAAAAGAAATAAATGTGGAGGGCAAGATAGATAACCAGATCATTATGGAAACGATGGTATTAAATGGAGTCCCCGAGGATGTAGTGACGCAAAAGCGTGGTCAAGCCATATCAGCTATGATCGAGTATTTTTTCAAGCATATAAACGAGGGGCAAGTTCATCCGCTACCCGGAGTCAGGGATTTACTGGAAAAGCTAAAAGAGAGAAGAGTGTTGATGGGTCTTCTGACCGGAAATGTTGGGGAAATAGCATGGGGAAAGCTTGAACAGGCAGGTATTAAAGATTATTTTGACTTTGGTGTTTTTGGAGATCAGGTAGAGCAAAGAGTTGAGCTTGTCGAAATGGCAAGATTAAAAGCGGAAAATTTGCTTGGAAGAAGTGTAAGACTGGAAGACTTAGTTATAGTCGGGGATACACCTTTGGATATTGCTTGTGCTAAGGCAGGAAAAATAAAGTCAATCGCGGTTGCTTCAGGTTTTTACACCGAGGAAGAACTTAGAAAAACGGGAGCTGATCTTATTGTGCCAAGCCTCATGGACAAAGATAAAATTCTTCAATTCCTGCACACCCAATAAACTTTATCTTAAGAGGTCAAACTGGTAGAATTACAACATGGCGAGAGTAAAGCTTTCTGAATTTAGGGCAAAACAGATTCTAGGGGAATTTCTTGGGGAAGGGTATTCGGGATTTCCGTTTGATACGGAAAAAGATGACGAGCAGAAAATTGGAAAATCAATTAAACAGGGTAAAAGCTATGTTGTCAAAGTTGACCAGGGTGTAAAAAAGAGGTTCAGGCAAGGCTTGATAAAACTTGATTTAAAAACTTCAAAAGATATTTCAAGCGCAATTTCTGAACTGAAAAAACAAGGATTCAGATATTTTTTAATTGAAGAATTTTTGCCTCACGATGAGACTGAAGAAAGATATTTTGCTCTGGAAAGGACTTCTTCCGGAATTGTTGCGTATTTTTCAAAAAAGGGAGGAGTTGATGTTGAAAGTTTTGAAGGCCAAGTTCAAGAGCTTCTTTTACAAGACGCGGAAGATGCTAAGAAAATTGCAATCGAGCTGGGTGTTAAGACAGAAGGATTTATTGAAAAACTAATTGAGGCTTTTGATATTTATTATTTTTCATTTCTTGAAATTAATCCTCTTGTTATATCTTTTAAGACCCCGCATCTTTTGGATGTTGCGGGAGAAGTAGATTCGGCTGCGGAATTTTTCGTTGAAAAATGGAACTCGGATGATTTTCAGGATGGTAAAAAAGATTTAACCCAAGAAGAACAGAATGTCTCGAAATTATCAGAAAAGAGCCAGGCATCGTTCAAATTAGTCGTATTAAACCCGCAGGGTTCAATCTTCATGCTCTTGTCGGGAGGCGGGGCAAGCATTGTATTGGCAGATGAGGTTTACAATTTAGGAAAAGGCCATGAGCTGGCAAATTACGGAGAATATTCGGGGAATCCAAACGAGGAAGAGACCTTAATCTACACAAAAAATATTTTAAATCTTCTTTTAAAATCGAATTCGCAAAACAAAGTTTTAATAATTGGAGGAGGAGTCGCCAATTTTACGGATATTCGAATAACTTTTCGTGGGGTTGTTAGGGCTCTTGGGGATGTTAGGGATGAACTAAAAATACAGAATGTTCGCATTTTTGTGAGAAGAGGCGGACCGCATCAGGATGAAGGTCTGGCGCTAATGCGGAAGTTTTTGGAGGAAAATGGAATCGAAGGGGAAGTGTATGGACCTGAGTTAGTGCTTACAGATATAGTTTCAAAAGCCCTTGAAAAATAAAAAATCAAAATGCAAAAATCAAAACCACAAACCAAAATTTCAAACTTTATTAGTTTTTAAATTATAGTTTTGATATTTTATTTTTGGTTTTTGGTTTAAATCTATGTTAAATATTGATAAAATTCGCAAATCTCAAACAAATATTATCACCATCGGGAGTTATCCTGCCATAATTGCCTCAATGCTTGATTTTGATTATCTCTCAAAAAAAGAAAAACCCAGTATTAAGGCAATTATTGCGGCAGGAAGAAAATTTGAGCGTTATTTTTTTGGAAGGCGGGAAATTTTAATTCCTGTTTTTCCTTCTTTTGACCAAGTACCTGAAAGCAAAAGATTGTCGGCAACTTTTTTCCTTAATTTAAGTTCCGGAAGGCGAGTCTTAACATCATCTATTGAGGCCATAAATAAACTTCCGGCACTTGTGGGAGGCGCTGTTTTTGCAGAAAATACTCCTGAAAAGCATGCAGTTGAACTTAAAGAATATGCCAAACAGAAAGGCGTTTTTATTATCGGACCTTCAAGTGTTGGGATTATAGTACCTTCGAAAATTAAACTTGGTGCAGTCGGAGGAGTTGATTACAAACAAATTATTTCGGCGAAACTTCTTGATCAGGGCTCTATTGCTGTACTTTCGGCATCCGGCGGAATGACAAATGAATTGATAAATATATTGGCAAATACAGGAAAAACTTTGTCTTTCTCGCTTTCTTTTGGTGGAGACAGGTTTCCCATGGTCACGCCTTCCGAGGCTATTTTGGCTGCCGAACGCGATCCGCAAACTTCTGCTATTGTTTATTTTGGAGAGCTGGGAGGAAAAGACGAGTATCATATTGCCCAACTTCTAAATGAAGGAAAAATAACAAAGCCAATAATTTGCTATATTGCAGGAACAGTTGCCGAAATGTTTCCGACTTCTCCACAGTTTGGTCACGCCAAGGCTATGGCAAAAACAACAGAGGAAACAGCAAAAGCAAAAAGAGACGCGTTAAAACAAGCGGGAGCTAAAGTTGCAGAGAGCTTTAAAGAGTTTGTTAAGATGATAGAAAAAATTCCTCGGCCCACCCCCGAGGTGAAAGCAGCCCCCACCTCGGGGGTGAATAAGCTTTCGAAAAAAGATATAATAGAATCCATGCATGATCGAAACCATGCTTTAATTTCAACAAGCATATCTGGCTACAAAGAAGGGAAAGTATTGGTTTTGGGGGAGGAGCTTTTGGATTTTGCAAAAAATCATTCTTTTGCCTATATTGTTGCCTCAATATTTCTGGGAAAGAAAATAAAATCGCGCGAGCTTGAGGAATTTGTAGATTTTATCTTAAGGCTTTTAGTTGACCACGGACCTTATGTTTCAGGGGCGGTTAACACGATTGTCAGTTCGCGCGCCGGACGCGATTTGGTTTCATCTTTAGCATCGGGAATTTTAACAATCGGCCCTCGATTCGGCGGGGCGATAAATCAAGCGGCTAAAAATTGGTTAGTAGGTATCACTTCGGCAAAATCACCATCTGCTTTCGTTGAGGAATTCGCAAGTAAGAAAATTTACATTTCAGGGATAGGTCATAGAAAATACAGGAGCGATATGCCTGACCCCAGAGTCGCCGAAATTATTTCCTATTCGGAAGGGCTTGAAGCTCGCTTCACAAGTTTTGCCCGTGAAGTTGAAAAAATTACGGTTGGAAAGAAAGGAAATCTGATACTTAATGTGGACGGAGCAATAGCCTGTGTCTTGCTCGATATATTAAATGAAAAAGAAGGATATTCAGTTGAAGAGCTTAAGAAACTGGTTGAAGTAGAATTTTTTAATGCCCTATTTGTTTTATCCCGATCAGTCGGATTTATCGGCCATTATCTTGACCAAAAGAGGCTGGATGAGGGGGTCTTCAGGCTCGAAGAAGAGCATGTCGCCCAGGCAGAAATTGAGGATTAAATCTCTTTAGCCGCTCGTGCATTTTTTTGCAAAGATCAAGTTGACAACCGCAAATCTTTTACTCTAAACTAAAAATAGATACAGCAACATAAACAATATGTTATCAATGAAGAAAAACCACGAGCTTTTTTGGATTCTTGAAGTTCTTCTCTTAACCCCAACTGCCTTATTTTGGCTTGGAATAATATCCCTGGCATTAACCGATTCAAATACTCTTTTCCTGGCAGTTCTGGGAGCTCCCTATTCTTTATTAAAAGGATTTTTTGTTGCTATATTATGCCCTGCCGCAGCAGCTTGGATTGCTTATGACTACATTAGGGAAAATAAGAAAGACAGGAAGGCGACCATTGGAATAGCAAAAGCCATCTTGTGGGTGAGCCTAGCAACAATCGGTCTGGTTTTAATCTATATTTTTCAGAAATAAGCCCTCTGTTTTTTTGGCCACGAATTTGATAATTATTCAAAAATAGCCTAAAATGATGCAGATTTATGAAGGTATATCCCGATTTTTTACTTCACGATATTCTTTGGTATAAAATTGGCGGGAAAGCAAGATTTTTAATCGAGGTTAAAGGAAAGCAAGACATAAAAAACGCCTACGAATTTCTAAGAAAGCAGAAAGACCTGCCTGCCGGCAGGCAGGTTAAGAAGGTTTTTTTTCTTGGACTGGGAAGTAATTTAATCTTTACGGACGATTATTTTGATGGAGCAATACTTCGATTTCTTCCAAATAATAATTCAATAAAACTTACAAAGCCTCATTTAATTCATGCGGATGCAGGCACGATCCTAGATGATGTTATACAATTTGGTTTTCAAAATAATTTAGTAGGGCTTGAATGGGCAGGAGGATTGCCCGGAAATGTGGGAGCTGCAGTCCGAGGGAATGTAGGAGCATTTGGAGGAGAAATTAAGGATGTAATAAAAGATATAGAGGTTTTTGAAGCCCAAAATGGAAAGCCAAGATTTAAAAATTTAAAAAGATATGAGTTAAAATTTTCTTATCGAAATTCCTTAGTTAAGAAAAACGGACTGGGAGTGCTGGCGGCTACTTTCAGATTAAAGCAGGCAGATCCGGCAACTATTCAGCGAGCAAGACAAACTTATCTTAATAACATTGAATACCGTAAGATCCGGCATCCTTTGGAATTTCCCAACTGCGGCAGTGTTTTTAAGAATATTGCAACCCCGGAACATGTGGAAAAAATCCTCAATGTTTATCCCGACCTTGAGGAGAAAATAAAGAGAGATTGGTATGGAAAGGTTTCCATGGGCTATCTTATTAAGCGGTTAGACTTGTCAGGCTATAGAATCGGCAACGCAATGATTTCTCCAAAACACTGTAATTTTATTGTAAATTTGGGGGGAGCCCGCGCCAGAGATGTGCTTTCGATTATTAAAGTTATAGAGGAAAAATTCCTTGAAACCTTTGATTTTACGCCAGAGGTCGAGGCTGAGGTAGTGGAATAATTTATTCCCTCCGCCTATTCTTACTTCAAGCCTTTTTAGTACTATTCCCTTCGAATTCCTCAGGGCAAGCGTACACGGCTTGAAGGGCGAATTCCGGCGGACATAAGAATTTGTAGTTACTCACTTTGTTCGTAAACAAATCCTAATGGAAGTTGAAGTGGAGATTGTAAATTAATCTCTTTCAGATTTCTTACCTCCTTTATGTTTAATGTTTAAACCTTAGGTTTATTATAATTTTATGGAAAATTTGATATTGCTTGGGAGCGCAATAGGAGTTCTTATTTACCTTCGGATGACAAACGTAGGTTAGTGTCCTATGACATATTCGAGAAGGAAAAGAATCGAAAATGAAAAATTTAAAAAGATTTTTGAAGTGGGTAAAAAACAATTAGAGCAATTATTAAAATTTGGCATAAACCTCCCAATCGCCGCAGGGTAATTAGTTTATCTATATTTATCGAAATATTCTTTGTAGCCCTTCATTGTAAATGTTAACCCGGAATGCAGGGGTTTGAGAAGATTATAATCTATGTTATGAAAACTATTTATACAATAGTATACTCGACAAGGTCGATTGAAGAGTTTATGAATAACTTTAGTATTTAAAATTTAAAAATTTATGTATTGTTTCGGATTTCGAATTTAATAAATTATTCTTTTCCAACAATAACTATGGTGTCGGGGCGGGAGTCGGAGGCTAAATCTGCAGAAGTTGTGCCAAGAGAGTAATTTGAAGAGAGATCTTTTTTAAGAAGAGAAAGAAATTCTTCCTTGGCGCTTTTTATTTGAATTGTTGTCTTTTCATAGTTGAAATTTTCGGCATTTCCAATTTGAATAACATTGTATCCAAGACTTTCAAGGAAATCTGAAGCTTTTTTGCTGGCACGGCCCGCTCCGCTGCCATTTAAGACATGGATTGAGAGGTTACTCCGGTCAAGGCCTGTAGTTTTATCAACAGGATTTACGGTTGGTTTTGGAGTCGGGATTTTTGTAGGCGTTGGTTTTTTTGGCTCTTGGGTAGGTGAAATCTCTTCTGTCGGTTCCGGAATATCTGTTGGAAATGCTTCAGCTGTTGGTGCCGGCTCGGAATTCTGCTCACTTTTTCCGCCCGCAAAGAATCTTGTTGTTCCAAAGATTATAAGACCGACTATAACAATTGAAAAAAGAATTATAAAAATTTTCTTGGGAGCAAATTGATTCTTTGGTCTCGAAAGCCGACTTTCGTATTGTGTTGGAGATTGAAAAATCTCGCTTTTATTCTCCTCTTCCATTGGCAATATAATACCACCATAAGCAGATTTTGCAAGTGGGAATTGCAAAATTTCAAATTTCAAATTTCAAATTTCCAATTTTAAATTAATTGCCTGCTCGGACCTGCACCAATTGAAAGAAATTTCCGTCGGGATCAACAAAAGTTGCTATCAATCCATATCCCTCAACATGATAAATGTCTTGATGTTTTTTAATCCCCTTCTCGTCCAGCCTTTTTGCTTCCTTTTCTATATCATCGACTTCCAGATTAAACATTATCCGCTCCGGATTTTGGTTTTTTCCATTTACCTGCGAATGATCTGTTATATAAAGGCTGGTTCCCTTCATGCTAAATTCGTACCCTTTTTTCCCTTCTTCTCCAATTTCCATCTCGGCCGACTGTTCCAATCCAACCACATTTTTATAAAATTCAGCAAGTTCTTTCGCATTCTCGCTTCCAATCAAGATGCTTTCTATGCCTTTTATCATTTTTCACCTCCTTTTTGACTACATTATATTACCCTTTTGTTAAAAGTTGGTAAAAAAGAGATAGTAGACTTATGAGGTGGCAGGATAATTTTTAATGGAAGAATATTTGGTTATCAAGAAATGAGCATTTTGACCCTTGACGGAGGAAGGGAAATGGTGTATATTAATTTAACACTCTAGAGACGGGGTGTTTTATTTTTGACTAAAAATGGCCGGAGTATTTCAGAGAACAAAACCACACATTAATATCGGAACCATTGGTCATGTAGACCATGGTAAAACCACTTTGACTTCTGCTATTACTATGGTTTTGGCCAAAAAAGGAATGGCCGAGGCCAAGAAATATGAGGATATTGATAACGCTCCCGAGGAAAAAGCCCGTGGAGTCACCATTAATATTTCCCATCAGGAATACGAGACAGAAAAAAGGCATTATGCTCACATTGATGCTCCGGGACACGCAGATTACATCAAAAACATGATCACGGGTGCAGCGCAAATGGACGGCGCAATATTAGTAGTTTCGGCGGCAGACGGCCCAATGCCTCAAACGAGAGAACACATTCTTTTGGCTCGTCAAGTTGGAGTTCCTGCAATTGTAGTCTTCCTTAATAAAACTGATATGGTTTCGGACCCCGAACTCATCGAATTAGTTGAAATGGAGGTTCGTGAACTTCTTACAAAATACCAATATCCCGGAAATGAAACTCCCATCATAAAGGGTTCGGCCCTTAAAGCAACCCAAGGGGATGCGGAAGCTGAAAAAGCCATCCTTGAATTGATGGAAAAAGTTGATGAGTACATTCCAACTCCAACCCGCGACATCGACAAACCATATCTTATGCCTGTTGAAGATGTCTTTTCAATTAAAGGTCGGGGAACAGTTGTAACCGGCCGTGTTGAGCGAGGACAGGTAAAAGTAAATGACACGGTTGAAATCGTAGGGATCAAGCCTACGAAGTCTACAGTGATCACGGGAATTGAAATGTTCCGAAAAAGTCTTAGCGAGGCTCAGGCGGGAGACAATGCCGGACTTCTGCTCCGCGGAATAGAGAAGCAGGATGTTGAGCGTGGACAGGTTATTGCAAAACCCGGTTCGATTACTCCCCACACGGACTTTGAGGCCGAAGTTTACGTCCTTACAAAGGAAGAAGGCGGACGACACACGCCTTTCTTTACTGGCTACAGACCACAGTTTTACATTAGAACAACCGATGTAACCGGTGAGATAAAACTCCAGGAAGGCGTTGAAATGGTCATGCCCGGAGACAGCACAAAAATGACTGCAAAATTAATTGTTCCCATCGCTCTTGAGGAAGGAATGAGATTTGCCATCCGTGAGGGTGGTAAGACAGTAGGCGCAGGAGCAATAATAAAAGTGATAGCCTAAAAGGCTGTCATCCCGAGCACATTTGACAATTTATGTTTGAGATTTATAATAAAACCTACTGTTGAAGTAGGTTTTTTGTTGCAAAGCTATGGCGGTAAAAGGGAGAATTAGGGTCCGTTTAAAATCATACGATTCAAGGATAATTGACTCTTGCTGTCAACAAATCCTTGATACCGCAATTCGCACAGGCGCAAAAGTGGTAGGGCCAATTCCTCTTCCAAGCAAAAGAAGCGTATTTGTTGTCAATAAATCCCCATTTATAGATAAAGACGCAAGAGAGCATTTTCAATTAAAAACTCACAAACGATTGATTGATATTATTTCTCCAACCGACAAAACTATTGAATCCTTGATTCACCTTGATCTCCCCGCCGGCGTAGATGTCGAAATCAAGATGTAATATTCCCCACGGCTAAGCTTGATTTCCACGGATTTATAGCTGATTCACGCTGAAAGAATTTCGCAATATCTTGAAGTATCTTGAAATATTATGAAAGATCTTGTAAAGTGGTTTTGTGATAAAAGATTATATTTATCTAAAAACACCCAAGATTGCTTCGTTAATTACTCAAATAAATACCTATCGAGACTTGTTTGAAAAAATCCCAAAACTACCCCACATTCAAGAAAATCTGCTTAGAAAATCAACTCTCAAAAGCTCATTGTATTCAGCACGAATAGAAGGGAATAGACTTGAAATGACTGACGTTGAATTCGGCGGAATTCAAAATAGAGAAAAAAGGGAAGTTTTTCAGATTTTTGACGGATTAAAATTCGCGCGATCATTTAAAGGTAGAACCACGAAGGAATTTATTTTGGAGCTCCATCAACGCGTAATGGATGATTTAACCGCTGAACTTGGTAGGTTTAGAACAGAGCCTTCAGCAATATTTAATACTGCCGGAGTTGCTATTTACGTTGCTCCGTCAGCACAGAAAGTTCCGATCCTAGTAGGTAAATGGCTACAATTCGTGAATCGGCGAAACTCGAATCTATGTGACATAGCTATTACCCATTTTGTATTCGAAAAGATTCACCCATTTCTTGATGGGAATGGGAGAGTTGGGCGAATTTTAATGAATTGGCAATTGCAAAAACTTGGATATGGATTTGCCGGCCTTATTTCGTTTGAAGACTATTTAGAACAAAATAGAAACAATTATTATTCGACTTTAGCAATCGAGAAGAAAGATATTACTGAGTTCGTCGAGTTCATTTTAGAAACTGTTGCTCAAAGTGCACAAAAAGTAATCTTACAGCTGCAAAAGCAAGAAGAGGGCAAAATTGAGGATATTCTTCTCCCCCGCCGTGCAGAAATTCTTGCAATCATTCGTGAACATCAAGTGGTAACGTTCGATCAAATTCACCGCCGATTTCTCTCTGTGAATTCCCGAACACTTCATTACGACTTACAAGATTTGGTTCGGAAAGGGTTAATTCGAAAGCGAGGGGCAACCCGTGGTTCTGTTTACGCTCCTAAGTAGTTGATTAAATAAGTATTTGAGCCCAGGAAGTATTGCATTTGAATTCAAAACATTATATAATCTTTTGTTACATGTCCAAACTATTGATGACTTCTCTAGTTACATGATCGAGGTCAATCCTTGGGATGTGCAAGGTGGGCGACTCGAGGAGTCGCTTTTTTTTGCTTATAAATATGCAGATTTCAAGTTTAATAGGTAGGAAGATTGATCAAACACAAGGATTTTTGGAAGACGGAAGAAGGGTTCCTCTTTCGATAATTTCCGTAGCCGGAAATGTGGTCACACAGATTAAGACTCAAGATCGGGAAGGATATAATGCTATTCAACTTGGCTTTGGGTCAACAAAAGCGACTACGAAACCTATATTGGGGCACATAAAAAAAGCGGGGCTAGAGAAAACGCCCCGTTTTTTTAGGGAAATAAGAGTTCATGATCCTTCTCAAGTTTCTGCGGGCAAAACCATTTCAGTTGAGGAAGTTTTTGAAGCAGGAGATGTTATTGATGTTGAGGGTAAATCAAAAGGAAAAGGTTTTGCAGGAGTAGTGAAGCGTCATGGGTTCGCTGGAGGACCAAGAACGCACGGACAATCGGACAGAGAGAGAGCTCCCGGTTCCATTGGTCAAACTACTACTCCCGGCCGAGTGTATCGAGGCAAAAGAATGGCCGGCAGAATGGGTAGCGACAGAGTTACAATAAAAAATTTGGAAATTCTAGGCATTGAAGAGGATAAGATTTATGTTAAAGGTCTTATCCCTGGAGTAAGGGGAGGCATTGTCATGATTACTAAAGTCGGAAAAAATAAGAAGTTCGTCCCTTTATATTCAAAAAAAGAGGCGGAAGATGAAGGGGGCAAGCCCGTTTTGGAAGCTCAAGCCGAAGAAGCTCAGGTTGCAAGTTCTAACACTGAAGAAATAAGTTCGAAGGAAGGAAAAGATAGCGATGCCGAAAAGTAAGATCAAAGATCAAAAATCAAAAATCAAAAGTACAACTCAAATTTCAAAACTTAAGAAAACTAAGGTCGGTGCCAAAAAAACGGAAACCAAGACAAAGAAAGGCTTAAGTCTTCCTGTTTTTACTTTGACAGGAGGCAAAAAAGGTACGGTTGATCTGCCAAGGGAGATTTTTGGCGCAAAAGTAAATCGGGTTTTAATGGCTCAGGCGGTAAGAGTTCACCTTGCAAACCAAAGACAAGGAACAGCTTCAACTAAGACAAGAGGACAAGTTACAGGTTCTACCAGGAAGATATACAGACAGAAGGGTACGGGAAGGGCCAGGCACGGCAGTATTAAAGCTCCGATATTTGTTGGCGGGGGAATAGTTTTTGGTCCAAGTCCCCGGGATTTTTCGCTTAAATTATCAAAGCAGATGAGAAGGAAAGCGCTTTTTAGTGCCTTATCACAAAAATTTGTTAATGAAAGGATTTTGGTTGTTGATGTTAATGGAGCTTCGGGAAAAACAAAAGAAATTTATCAAATGTTTAAATCTTTAAATCTGCTTGGGAAAAAAGGAAAGGTAGGCAAGATTTTGTTTGTCTCGGGCGCAAATGCTCTAACCAAGCAAGCAGCAAAAAACATTGAGGGGGTAAAGATTGAACCGGCAAAATCAATTAATACTTATGATGTTTTAAGCAACAATCATTTGGTAATCGTAAAAAATGCCCTTGCAGATATTGAAAGTACTTTTTTAGGAAAAGGAGAAAATAAATCCAGCACCTAAGAGGTGCTGGATAAAATATGAATATTTCAGATTTTATAATAAAACCGATAATTACTGAGAAATCGCTTGAAGAAGCAAAATCCAATAGGTATACTTTTTTGGTTCCAAAGAAAGCGACAAAAATAGATATTAAACACGTTGTTGAGAAATTATTTAATGTAAAGGTAAAAAATGTTCTTACTTCACATATCAAAAAGACAAAAACTAAGCTGACTCGGTACGGAAAAAGGGTATCGGACCTTTCGTTTAAAAAAGCAAGAGTTATGATTGAAACAGGCCAGAAAATAGATATTTTTGAGGAAAAGACAGAAGAAAAGAAAAAATAATGACTAGAAGATTAAAAACAATATTAAAAAAACAATCGGGGAGAGACTCTTCCGGTACGGTTAGGGTGAGACATCAGGGTGGCAGAGAAAAAAGATTCTATCGCGCGGTAGATTTTAAGCGTGACAAATTTAATATTTCCGGTAAGGTTGTGAAAATCGAGTATGATCCAAATAGATCTGGAGATATCGCCTTGATTCAATATAAAGATGGAGAAAAAAGATACATCCTGGTACCTTTAGGCCTGAAAATCGGCGACAGAATAGTATCGGGAGAAGAAGCCGATGTAAGGGTGGGGAATGCATTGCCTATGATAAAAATTCCTATTGGACAACCGATACATAATATTGAGCTGACTTCCGGGCGAGGCGGACAAGTAGCTAGATCCGCAGGAGATCAGGCATTTATTATGGCAAAAGAGGGTAAATATGTTCATCTAAAAATGCCGTCAGGAGAAATAAGAAAAATCTTAGCATCAAATTTTGCAACAATTGGGCAAATTGGAAGACTTGAATGGAAGGATCGAGTTATTGGGACGGCAGGGCGAGCACGCCACATGGGGATCAGGCCAACCGTTAGGGGAGTTGCAATGAATCCTTCTTCTCATCCCCATGGAGGAGGAGAAGCAAGGTCAGGAATTGGTTTAAAATATCCGAAAACTTACGCGGGACGAAAAGCGGTTGGAAAGACCAGATCAAAAAAGAAATATTCGGATAAATTTATTTTAAAAAGAAGGAAGTAAAAGTTATAGATTATAGATTAGATATTATAGATTATTTGAAATCTTATATAATCTACAATAAATAATATATAAACATATGAGTAGATCATTAAAAAAAGGTCCATTTTTGGACGAAAAATTAGTAAAAAAGGTACAAAAACAGAAGGAGACGGGAGATCGTTCTCCTATCAAAACATGGGCGAGAGCAAGCCAAATTTCTCCCGATTTTGTTGGACACACTTTTTTGGTTCATAATGGGAAAAATCACATAACTGTCAAAGTTGTAGAAAATATGGTTGGACATAGACTTGGGGAATTTGCCCCGACAAGGATATTTCGGGGACATGGTAGAGTTGTGGCGAGAGAGATAAGTAAAACATAGTTCAAAGTTCAAAATGAAAAGTTCAAAGTTGCAATTAAAAATTCAAAATATTAAAAACTTTAAACTTTTAACTTTAAACTTTTAATTATTAGTATGGATTATATAGCAATAAGTAAAAATATAAAAATTTCGCCAAGAAAAATAAGATTGGTTGTGGATAGTGTTAAGCAGAAAGATTTGAAGCTTGTTTTAAATAGCCTTTCTGTCATGAAAAAAAGAGCAGCCCTTCCTTTGAAAAAAGCTTTAGATTCGGCTATCGCCAATGCGGTTAATAATTTCAAGGTTGATCGGCAGAATTTAAAAATCAAAGATATAATCGTCACAGAGGGCTTGAGCCTTAAGCGATTCCATTTTGCAGGCAGGGGCAGGATTCGCCCTTACAAAAGGAGAGCAAGCCACATTAAGGTTATCCTTGCGGATAACAATATAAAAAATCAAAAATTAAAAATTAAAAATGAAAAAGAGGAATTCAAAACAGGAAAAGGAAAGGAGGCAACGAAATTATATGGGACAAAAAGTTAATCCTATCGCATTGAGACTTGGTATACATCAAGGATTTAAAAGTATCGGATTTTATCCGAAAAAAATGTATGCCTCAATTGTGCTTCAGGATATAAGAATCCGGGAGGCTTTGTTTAAAAAACTCAGGCCCGCAGGAGTAGGGGATGTAATAATTGAGAGGTCTCTTTCAAGCATCAAGCTTACTATCTATGTAACCAGACCGGGTATTGTAATTGGCCGAGGAGGCACAGGCCTTGAAGAGCTCAAGAAATTCATAGTAAAGATGCTTGGGATTACCAAGAAAGATAAAAATGCCAAAAAAATCGAGCTCAAAGTAGAGCCTATAAAAGAGCCCAATCTTAGCGCATATTTGGTTGCATCAAATATTTCTGAACAATTAATAAGAAGAATGCCTCATAAAAGAGTTATGAAACAGGCAATAGACAGAGTTATGTCTGCAGGCGGAAAAGGGGTAAGAGTAGTTCTGTCCGGAAGAATCGGAGGGGCTGAGATTGGCCGACGCGAGAGACTTCAGGCCGGAAAACTATCCTTGTCAACAATAAGAGAAGATATTGATTTTGCCGTGGTTCCGGCATTAACAAAAAGCGGTTATGTTGGAGTTAAGGTATGGATCAATCGATAGCAACTAGTGACTAGATACTAGTAACTAGGAAAATAAAGCCTAGTATCTAATATCTAGTATCTAATATCTAGTATCTAATATCTAAAAATATGTTAACGCCAAAAAGAACAAAATACAGAAGACAATTTAAACCTAAGGTTCAGGGACAAGTTGCATATTCCGGCAACAAAATCTCTTTTGGTGAATTTGGTTTGAGAGCAGTAGGCTCGGGTAATATTTCAAGCAGGCAAATAGAAGCAGCAAGGAAATCTATAACCCATTTTACAAAAAGAGGTGGAAGGCTATGGATAAGAATATTTCCGGACAGGCCAATTACAAAGAAACCACCCGAAACAAGAATGGGCGGGGGAAAAGGAGACATACATGAATATGTTGCTCCTGTTAAGATTGGAAAAATAATTTTTGAGATGGGGGGGGTTTCTGAAAGCATTGCCAAGGAAGCCTTGAGACTTGCTTCCCACAAGCTTCCTCTAAGAAGCATTTTTGTGAAGAAGGAGGAGATTTAAGCTTATGAAAAAGAAAGATTTATTAGAAATAAAAACTAAAACAAAAGATGAATTAAGAAGAATGATTATTGATATCAAATCCGAAATCGGGAAGTTAAACATAGAACAAAGCTTAAAAAAACTTAAGAATACTAATGCTATCAAGAGTAAAAAAAGAGATATCGCGGCGTTGTTAACGGTTCTATCGATGAAGGAATTTTTGGAGAAACAAGATAGCGTGAATTTAAATAATAAATAATCAATAATAAATAATAAATAAAAAATATGGCAAGGAAAACATTAATTGGAAAAGTTATGTCTAATAAAATGCAAAAGACCGTGGTGGTTGAAATTGAAAGACTTGTTCGTCACCCGATCTATAAAAAAATCCTTAAGAAAACAAAGAGAATTAAGGCTAATTCAGATAATTTAGAATTAAGAGTTGGACAGTATGTAAGAATAGAGCAAACGAGGCCTTTAAGTCGCGATAAGCATTTTAAAGTGGTAGAAGTAATGAAGGGAGAAACTAGAGACTAGAAACTAGCTACTAGGAAATTCCCTAGTATCTAATATCTAGTATCTAATATCTAAAAATATGATACAACACAGAACAATGCTTGATGTGGCAGACAATACAGGAGTTAAGCAGTTAATGGTTATTCAAGTTTACGGCGGTTCAAAACGAAGAAAAGCAGAACTTGGAGATTATATAGGTTGTGTTGTAAAAAAGGTTCTTCCAAATACGCAATTTAAAAAAGGAGATATGGTGAAAGCTGTTTTGGTGAGGACCAGAAAGGAATTTAGAAGGCAGGATGGTACATATATAAGATTTTCTGAAAACGCGGGAGTAATAATTGAAAACGAAAAATCAAAAAATCCCATAGGTACCAGGATTTTTGGTCCAATAGCTCGCGAAATCAAGGAAAAAGGTTATGCAAAAATCGCAAGCCTCGCGAATCATGTAGTCTGAAGCAGATTTTCGCGGATTTACATCGGATGATCACAGATAAAAATATGAAAGTAAAAAGAGGCGATATTGTAAAGATTCTAATAGGGAAAGATAAGGGAAAGACGGGGAAGGTCGAGAAGATTTTTTCCGACTCCCGAGTCTTAGTTGAGGGGATTAATCAATTTAAGCGTCATTTTAAATCCCGTGTCAGAAACCAAAAATCGGAAATTATAACTATAACAAAACCTGTGTCTTTAGCTAATGTCGCATTAATATGTGGCAAATGCAAAAAGGCAACCAGAGTTGGTTTTGTCCTGGATAAAAAAGGCGAAAAAATTAGAATTTGCAGAAGATGTGAAGGAGTAATATGAAGGTACAAGCATCAGTAAAAAAAAGGTGTATAAAATGCAAGATTATTAGAAGGCATAGAAAGCTTTATGTTATTTGCGAAAATCCAAGGCACAAGCAGAGGCAAGGGTAGGGCAATTTAAAAACCATGACAAATCTTAAACACAAATTCGGCAAAGAGATAATTCAAAAGCTCCAGGAGCGGCTTGGGATCAAGAATCCTATGGCTGTTCCCAGAGTTGTCAAGATTATGGTTAATACCAGCATGAAGGATTTTCTGTCTGATAAAAAAAATATTGAAAAAAGTCGTGAAGAATTAGGTCTTATAACCGGGCAGAAACCAAAACTATCAAAAGCCCGTGTTTCTGTTGCTACATTTAAACTTAGAGAAGGAGATGAGATTGGCTTGACTGTAACTATTAGAGGAGATAGAATGTATGATTTCCTGGAGAAACTTATTAGAATAGTCTTTCCAAGGGTCAGGGATTTCTCAGGTGTCAGCGCTAACTCTTTTGATGGCCACGGAAATCTCAGCATAGGATTTACGGAAAGCACTGTTTTTCCTGAAATTGATCCCGGAAAAGTTGATAAAATTAGGAGTCTTCAGGTAACAATAGTTACCGATGCAGGGGATAACGAACGCGCGCGAGTATTGCTTGAGGAGATGGGAATGCCGTTTAAGAAATCAAATATAAAATAGTAAATATAAAAAATGATATGAAAAATAAAAAATACAGATTCAAAGTCAAAAATATTTTATCTCTTATATTTTATATTTAATATTATTGTCATGGCTAAAAAATCTAATATTGTAAAAAATTTGTACAAAAAACCGAAATACAGCACACGAAAAAAAAATATTTGCATGATCTGCGGAAGAGCAAGGGGCTATATGCGCCTTTTTGGCTTATGTAGAATATGCTTCAGAGAGAAAGCTTTAAAAGGTGAATTGCCCGGAGTTAAGAAAGCATCCTGGTAGTATATTGATTATAGATTATAGATTAATTGAGTTCGAAAAATAATAAATAATAAATAATAAATGTATACAATTGGAGATTTTTTAATACAAATTAAAAACGCTTACGGCGCACGAAAAAAACAAATTGAGTATCGGTATTCAAATGCTGTTGCGTCTATTGGTAAGATCCTAGAAAAAGAGGGTTTCATATCAAAATTAAAGGAAAAAACAACAGATAAGAAAAAAAGCTTAATTATCGATCTTAAATATAACGGGAAAGTTCCGGCTGTCTCCCAAATTAAAATTATCTCAAAGCCGTCCGTGCATTATTTTCTCGGAAAATCCCGTATTAAGAGAAGATTTCCAAGTCACGCTCTTGGGATTATTTCAACAAGCCGGGGGATAATGACAAGCAAGCAAGCAGAAAAAGAGGGCGTAGGAGGAGAACTTATCTGCCAAATCAGTTAAAAGTTTAAAGTGCAAAGTTAAAAGTTATGGAATTAATTTATAAAAACAATAATTTTGAATTTTTAATTTTGAATTTTGAACTTGAGCGATAGCGATTATGTCTAATATTTCTAAAAAACCGATAATAATTAAAGAGGGAATTAGCGTTAATATCCTTGATGGAAAAGTAATTGTTTCAGGTCCAAAAGGAACACTTACAGCCATGATTCCTGAGAATGTTGAAATATCCATTGAAAATGGGGAGATGAGAATTGGAAAAGTTCTTTCTGCCGATTTTGAAAAATTCGCCGGACTGGCTCGTGCACTTTTGGCAAATATGGTAGAGGGAGTAAGCCGGGGATTCCAGAAACAATTGGAATTGTCAGGAGTGGGGTATAGAGCAAGAGTTGAGGGAGGAGAGTTGGTTCTTAATGTAGGTTTTTCAACACCTGTTCGAATTAAATCGATAGAAGGCGTTAATATCTCTGTTAATGAAAATATAATAACAGTCTCAGGAATTGATAAGCAACTGGTTGGAGACATGGCGAGTGATATCAGAAAGGTAAGACCGCCCGATCCCTATAAAGGAAAGGGAATTAAATATTTGGGTGAAAAATTAAGAAGAAAGGTAGGTAAAGCAGCGAAAGCTGTTGGTGCAAAGTAATATGCGTGAAGAATTAATAAAAAGACAAAAAAAACAAAGAAGAAAAAACAGAATAAGGAAAAAAATATCAGCAGATAAGCTTAGGCTTACGGTTTTCCGTTCCAATAAATATATCTATGCTCAGATAATTGATGATAAAAAAGGAAAAACCGTGCTTAGCGCAAGTGAAAAAGATTTGAAAAACGAAAGCAAGGTTAATAAAGTTCAGAAAGCGGAGGAATTAGGAAAAGCTATTGCACAAAAAGCAATGAGCAAGAAAATTAAAGATGTTGTTTTTGATAAAGGAGCTTATAAATATCATGGAAGAGTAAAGGCATTAGCAGAAGGAGCCAGGAAAGGGGGTTTAGTATTTTAATAAGTATGGATAATATACATAATTTTCAAAATCAGGAAAAATTGGAAGAAAAAGTTATCCAGGTAAACCGAGTTTCTAAGAAAACTAAGGGCGGAAATAAAATGAGGTTTACCGCGCTGGTGGTTGTTGGCAATAAAAACGGAAAAGTTGGAGTAGGTCTTGGCAAATCAGCCGATGTCTCATCGGCAATAATTAAGGCGGCGATTTACGCAAAGAAAAGGATGATTAATGTTCTCATTGTGAAGGATACAATTGCTTTCCCTGTTGTTGTAAAGGAAGGCGCGGCTCAAATTTTGCTTAAGCCGGCACCACCGGGTACCGGAATTATTGCGGGAGGCGCCGTAAGAGCTGTTGTTGAAGCGGCGGGAATTAAAAACATATCATCCAAAATTCTTGGAACAAATAACAAGGCAAGCAATGTCCATGCAACTCTTAAAGCCTTGGAAAAACTGGCCAAATAAAAAATTATGACGCTAAAATTAGATAAAATAACAGAGAGAAAACTTAAGAGGGTTGGACGGGGACATGGATCCGGGCGAGGAAAAACATCAGGGCGAGGAACAAAGGGTCAAAAATCCCGAAGAAAAATCAGCCTGTCTTTTGAAGGAGGAGCTCTTCCTTTAATCAAAAGGCTCCCTTTTTTAAGAGGTCATGGGAAAAACAGATCATTAAAGCCGGGTATATTTATTGTTAATGTGGGCAAACTGAATAAACTTCCATCAAAAACAGTTGTTGATGTTGAGTCTCTAATTAAGCATTCCTTGATTTCAAAGGATGCAATCGGGGCACCCGTCAAAATCTTGGGCGTTGGTGATTTAAAGGTTGCCTTGACGGTAAAGCTTCCTGTTTCAAAAAGCGCAAAGGAAAAAATTGAGCGTGCCGGTGGAGCCATAGCCTAGGATATGAACAAGGTTTTGAGTATTTTTAAGAATAGCATCAAAGACCGCGATACTCGACGAAAAATTTTAGTAGTTCTATTTATTTTTCTAATCTTCAGATTTTTTGCTCATATTCCGGTTGCGGGAGTGAACATTGCTCAGCTAAAATCTCTGTTTGCTCAAAATCAACTCCTGGGACTTCTTGATATTTTTTCAGGAGGCACCCTGTCAAACTTCTCGATTCTGGCAATTGGTCTTGGTCCTTATATCTATGCCTCAATAGTCCTGCAGCTTTTAACAATGGTTTATCCTAAGCTTGAAGCATTACAAAAGGAAGGAGAATATGGAAGACAAAAAATAAATCAATACACAAGATTCTTAACCATTCCCTTATCTATTGTTCAGGCCTTGGGAATGTATGCCTTACTTCGTAATCAGCAAATCATTACATCCTTGCCTCCGGTTGAAATTTTATCATTTATTACGACCATGACGGCAGGAACAATATTTATTATGTGGCTTGGAGAACTTATATCGGAACAAGGGATTGGAAATGGAATTTCTCTTCTGATATTTGCAGGAATTGTTGGCAGAATTCCAATTGCAACTTTTCAAATGTTGTCCACTCTCAACAGTCAGGATGTTTTGAATTTCGGAATTTTTGCAGCGCTTGGAATTGTAGTTATTGCATCAATTGTTTTTGTTAATGAAGCTATTCGAAAAGTTCCCATCTTTTATGCCAAAAGAGTTAGGGGATCAAGGATGTATGGGGGGCAATCCACACATATTCCATTAAAGATTAATCAAGCAGGAGTTATCCCTATAATTTTTGCTGTCTCAATCGTTCTTTTGCCTTCACTTCTTGCCAACTATTTTGTCGCAAACCCTAATAAAACCTTAGCAGCAATTGGAACCTTTTTAGCCCAAAATTTTGATCCCAATAGTATTTTATATAACCTTGTTTATTTCCTCTTGGTAGTTGGATTTACTTATTTTTATACAGCCGTAATATTTAACCCTCAAAAGGTCTCAGAGGATATTCAAAAATATGGAGGTTTTGTACCTGGAATAAGGCCCGGAAAGCCGACGACTTCCCTTCTTAATTACATAATAACAAGAATCACTCTGCCGGGCGCGCTTTTCCTGGGACTCGTCGCGATTCTTCCAAGCGTTGTCACGGCAATGACCGGAATTACTGCTGTTTTGGTTGGTGGGACCAGTATACTCATAGTTGTTTCGGTTGTGATTGAGACTATTAAAATTCTTGAAGTTCAAATGGTTACTCGTTCTTACGAAAGGTTTTCAAGATAGTGAAAATTGTACTTATTGGAATTCAGGGTTCGGGAAAATCAACGCAAGGGAATCTGCTTGCGGAAAAGCTTAAGGTTCCCTATCTTTCTACAGGTCATATATTTCGCGAAATTGCGAAAGAACATACTCCCATGGGCCGTTATATAAAAGAAATAATGAATTCGGGTTATCTTATTCCGGACGAGAAAACCCTTGAAATCGTCAGCGATTATCTTTCCCGGCCTGAATATCAAAAGGGATATATTCTTGACGGATTCCCAAGAACTAAAGTTCAGGCAGAGTCCTTTAAAAACGGGATAGATGCGGTTTTATATATAAAAGTTCTTGATGAAGAAGCCATAAGGCGTTTATCTTTAAGAAGAGATAACCGTGAGGATGAAGCTCCCCGCGCTTTAAAAAAGAGGATTGAGTCGTTCCATAAGTTCACAATACCTGTTCTTGAGTATTACAAAGAAAAAGGAAAACTTCATGAGATCAATGGGGAGCGAACCATTGAAGAAATTCACCGGGATATTTGCGGTATTCTAGGTGTTGCGTCAAATGGACAATAAGAAAATTCTAGGAATGACCACGGCAGGAAGAATTTTAGGTGAAGTCCTTGAGGAATTAATTGCTTATACCGCCCCCGGAGTAACAGAAATTGAAATAGACGATTTGGCCGAAAGATTAATCAGAAAAAAAGGAGGCAAACCCGGCTTCAAAAAAGTCCCGGGGTATCATCATGCAATTTGTGTTTCGACTAATAATGTTGTCGTTCACGGTATTCCCTCAAAAAGGAAGCTTTCCGAAAGGGACATAATTGGTATTGACTGCGGAGTGTTTTATGAGGGCTACCATACCGATATGGCTGAGACCCGAAGGGTCTCAACAACTGACAAAGGACAACTGACAACTGACAGTTCGGCGGATAAGTTTTTGGTGGTGGGAAAGAAGGCGCTGTTTGCAGGAATTAGAGAAGCAAGAGCTGGGAATCGGGTTGGTCATATTTCGCAAGCTATACAAAATATTGTTGAGAGCGCAGGGTATTCAGTTGTTCGGTCTCTTGTGGGGCATGGGGTGGGAAAAAGCCTTCATGAGGAGCCTGAAATTCCCGGTTATCTTGCGGCAAAGATTGAAAAAACTCCCCTTTTAGTTCCGGGTATGACTATTGCTGTTGAAGTCATTTACAATATGGGAAAGCCTGATGTTGTTTATGAGAGGAACGATGATTGGACCATTTCAACAGAGGACGAGAGTCTTTCGGGACTCTTTGAGCGAACAATTCTAATAACCGAAAAAAACCCAAGGCTTTTGACTCGCCTAAAGAGTGATAAAATATAGCTCTTGGCTTGTAAACCTGGGCTTGATCTGCTAAAATAGCATGAATTATAGGGGAGATATGGCGCATGAGGGTGCAATTGAAATTGAGGGAATTGTAAAAGAGGTTTTACCAAATACTTTATTTAGGGTAGAAATTGAGGGAGGAAAAGTTATCTTATGTCACTTATCAGGTAAAATGAGAATTCATTTCATAAAAATACTGCCGGGTGACAAAGTCAGGATAGAAATGACCCCCTATGACCGGGAGAGAGGTAGAATAACCTACAGGATCAAATAGCCCCGGCTTACAGAACATTTGCGATTTAGCCCCGATTAAATCGGGTCAATTATTTGAATATGAGAGTTGTTGGAGTAAACATACCGGACGAAAAAAGAGTTGACATTGCTTTGTCCTACATTTATGGAATAGGAAGGAGCAATGTTTGTTTAGTGCTTAAGAAAGCGAATATTGATGGCGCGAGAAGATTAAATACTCTTTCCGAGGAGGAGCTTGGCAGGATCCAAAAAGCTCTTGAACCGTACAAAATCGAAGGAGATCTTAGGGCTGATGTTGTAGGAAATATCAAGCGACTTAAAGAAATCAGTGCTTATCGGGGCATAAGGCATGCAAGGAACCTTCCTGTTCGAGGGCAGCGAACCCGTTCCAATGCCAGAACCAAAAGAGGAAAGAGAGTAACAATTGGAGCTATTAGAAAAGAAATTGCTCAAAGAATGGGTATAGTAGCAAAACAAGATGGCAAAAGCAAAAGTTAGCGCAAAAACAAAGAAAAAGACAATTTCACTTGAATCGGGAAGGATTTATGTTTCTACAACATTTAATAATACAATTGTAACCATTACGAATGAAAAGGGAGATGCTGTTTCATGGTCAAGTGCCGGAAACATAGGATTTAAGGGGACACGAAAAAGCACCCCATATGCGGCAACCCAGGCAGTGGATGAAGCAATTAAAAAGGTAAGGGATTTGGGATTAAAAAATGTTGAAGTTTTCATTAAAGGCCCCGGGGTTGGAAGAGACGCCGCTTTGCGCGCAATAAGAAATTCCGGCCTTTCAATTTCCATGATTGCTGATATTACGCCCATTCCTCACAATGGGCCGAGGATGAAGAAGAAAAGAAGAGTGTAACATTATTTATTATTTATAATTTATAATTTATGATTGACTATTTAGATTCAAAAATAATAAATAATATATAATAAATAATAAATAAATGTATGGCTAGGTATACAGGTCCAAAACACAAATTAGCAAGGCGAGAAGGAATTAATATATTGGGAAAAACTTCGCAGTCTCTTGACAGGAGACTTAATGTGGTTCCCGGATCACACGCAAAGAGAAGAACCAGGAAGCTTTCCGAGTTTGGAGTCCAATTACGCGAAAAACAGAAATTGAAGAGAATATATGGTTTACTTGAGAGACAATTCAGAAAGTATGTCAAAGAGGCTCAGAGGAAAAAAATAAATACGGAGGATGCGCTAATTCAACTTCTTGAAACAAGACTTGATAATGTTGTCTACAGGTTTGGATTGGGCAAAAGCAGAGCGCACGCAAGGCAACTGGTATCTCATAGACACATCCTGGTGAACGGGAAAAAAATAAATATACCTTCTTATGCCGTGAGGCGCGGGGATTTAATATCTATTGAACCAAAGCTTCAAGGGGGGGAGCTAAAAGCAAGACTTCAAGAAATAAAAGAAATTCCTGTTTTTCTTGAGAAAAAGGATCTGGGAGGGAAACTTTTAAACCTCCCAACAAAAGAAGATGTGTCAAATCCTGTGAATTACCAGTTAGTTATTGAATTTTACTCTCGGTAATGATAAAATAATTTTTTGATCTTGAGGCAAAATGATAAATCCAACATTTAAAACAATAGAAGAGAAAAAAGAGCAAGGTTACACCCGTTTTGTAATTGAACCGCTTGAGCCCGGATTCGGACACACTTTAGGTGTTGCCTTGCGCAGGCTTCTCCTAACATGCATTGAAGGAGCAGCAGTTACATCTGTTAAGATAGATAGTGTTCGTCATCTTTTCTCTACTCTCCAAGGACTTAAAGAAGATGTGATCGGTCTTGTCTTAAACATCAAAACACTCAGGGTAAAACTTGCGGAAGGCAAAGATGAGGCAAGGTTATCATTATCCGTAAGCGGACCGGGTGAAATTAAAGCTTCAAAAATTGAGGAATCGGACGGTGTGGAAATAATTGATCCGGATCATTATTTGGGGTCGCTTTCCGACAAAAAATCAAAGCTTAATATGGAAATGACTGTGGAGCGTGGAGCAGGATATTCTCTTGCCGAGGATCGAAAAATTTCAACCGTAGGAGTAATTCCTATTGACGCAATTTTTTCTCCAATACTCAGGGTGAATTATAAAATTGAACAGACTCGTGTTGGAAGACAGACAAATTTTGACAAACTTATTCTTGAAATTTGGACGGATGGAACTATTGAACCCAAAGAGGCATTGGACGAGGCAAGTAAAATTCTGGTTGTATACTTTCATCAGATTTATGAACCGAATGAAACATCTGAGGTTTCCAAAATTGCTTCTGCGGGTTCTCTTCCAAACGATGTTCTCAAAATGACTATTGATGAATTGGATCTTCCAACAAGAATCTATAATAGTCTTAGAAATGCGGGAATTGAAACAGTTGGGGAAATGCTTAATGTTCCAAGAAAAGACTTAATGAACTACAGAAATCTTGGGGCGAAATCACTTTCAATAATTGAAGAAAGTTTGAAAGAAAGAGGCATTACTCTTTCGCTTTAAAGTTAACTCTTTAAAATTACCCCGTTAGAAGCAACTTATGAGAAAAAGAATTTTCGGAAGAAGATTTAGGCGAGACACAAATGAAAGAAAGGCGTTATTTAAAAGCTTGATGAACTCTTTGATTCTTCATGGCAAGATTAAGACAACCGAGGCAAAAGCCAAAGCAATAAAAGGAGAGGTGGAAAAAATCGTGACCCGGGCAAAAGCCGGCGAGGCCGCGAGAAGAATCATTACTGCAAAACTTGGAGACACGCGGGCAGTGGAAAAGGTAATTGGTGAAATTGCTCCTAAATTTGCGGAGCGCCCCGGAGGTTACACGAGGCTTTTAAAGCTTGGGTCAAGAGTGAAGGATGGAGCTTCCGTGGCACTTTTAACTTGGGTTGAAGAGGTGCTACCGACCCCTCTTAAGGAACCTAAGAGGAACACAAAGAAAAAGACAACGAAACCGCAAGAAAAACCAAAAAAAACCCAAGCAAAAAAAGAAAAAAAATCAGTCAAAAAATAAATTATGCAAACAGCAACACAACCAACAAAAGTATCGCAAATTAAAAGAGACTGGCACTTAATTGATGTAAAAGGTAAAATTCTCGGAAGAGTTTCAACTGAAATTGCCCGGCTTCTTATGGGAAAAAATAAGCCTTATTTTGTCAAGAATCTTGATTGCGGGGATTATGTGGTTGTAATAAATGCAAAAGAGATAAGTATAACCGGTAAAAAAGAGAAAGATAAAATTTACACAAGTTATTCGGGATATCCGGGAGGTTTAAGAAAAAGAACATTAGCAGAGCTTCGTCATAACAAACCGGAGGAAATTGTAAGGCATACAGTTTCAGGAATGCTTCCAAAGAATAAATTAAGAAATTCTTTGCTCAAAAAATTATTTGTTTTTAGAGGGGAAGAACATAAATACGAAGATAAATTTCAGAAGGTAGGGGTATAGGGTTATGACAAGAAATCAAACAGTTAAATCATATGTTTTTGCAGTAGGAAGAAGAAGAGAGGCTGTGGCTCGCGTAAGACTCTATAATATGGGCAAAGCAGTAGTTAATGGAGCCGAGCTTAAAAAAGGAGAGATAGTTGTAAACAGTAAGCCCATTCAGGAATATTTTAGATTCGGACCATACGCCCCAGTTTATAATAAATTCATACTTAATACTGGAATAAGTGGAAAATATCCGTTAAGTATAAAAGTTGAAGGTGGAGGAATAGCAGGACAATTAGACGCCGCCATTCTTGGGATGGCACGCGCGCTTGATAAGTTGGATCGCGAGAAGTATCACAAAATTCTTCGAGATAACGGATATTTAACTCGTGATCCTAGAACTAGAGAACGCCGAAAAGTCGGCATGGGCGGCAAAGCGAGACGGAAAAAACAAAGTCCGAAACGGTAATTCCCTCAAAGCCCCGTCAATCGCCTCCTTGCCGTGAACGCCTGCCCGCCTCTGGCGGGAATAGAACCCAAGAGGCGAGAGGTAAGATTGTTTGGGGGTAAGGAGAAAGAAACAATCACTCAAACGATAATACTTAAATGTATAAACTACAGGGGGAAGAAATAAAAGATGCCTTTATTTTAACTTTATGCTAGATCTAGTGGGTAAAGAGTTCGTCCTCCTCCAATACTATAAATGGGTTTCGCATCGGAATATATCGATGTGTGTCTAATGCTAAAACCTCCAGTTTTCTTATAAAATTCTATTAATTGTGTATTGCTTGGAGGAAAAATTCTCTGCTTAATCTCTTCATCGGAAAGTAGAGTTGCTGTACCCCTATTAAAGGGAAAATCGGCATTATTACCTACTGTACTCACATTTATACCATGAAAGCTTGTGGAAATCATGCTGTTTTCTATTTCATCTGGGGACAGTTTTGTATCTAGTACCCACGCTTTATAATAATCATTGCTCTTCACATCCTCGCTGCATCTCGCTCGCACTGCAACCACGAGTCCATCAGAAGTCATCCCATATATGTATTGCGTTCCTACTTCCTGGTTAAACTTATCAGAAAATCTTCTTAACACATCTTTTACGCCTGGTTTGGAAAGATATTCATGAATTTTTGGCCTAGCTTCTTCTTCTTCTTCAACCATTTTTCTTTCTCGAGCTGTTATTTCTGTTCTTTCGGCTATTTTTTCTAAGTCTAAAACTCTCCTACTGTCCCCTTCTTCTATACGCGCGTTTATAGCTACTTTTCTCGCATCTTTAGCTTCTTGAACTAGGGAAGCATACTCCGTAGATTCTTGAGGCTCTTGTGATTAAAGTGTAAGTTCTTGATGTTTTTGTGATTCAGGTATTGGCGGTTCAGGCTCTTGTGATTCAGAAGAAAAATCTAGTTTTCCAGTAAAAGGTCGACTTTTGACATATTGATCAAATGCAGGTGATAAAGGATCCCCGCGATGAATAGCGGTAAAATCAGCTGGATTCTTTCGTATGCCATGTGCGGCTATATCATGATACACCTTCTCAATATCTTCAAGGAGGGTAAGGTTTTCTCTTTCTGACATTCTTTCGACACGACGCGTACGACTCTCTGCGAATTTATGATATGGGTCTGCATTGAGATAATTGTCTAAAAGCTTAACATTACCGTATGAATTATCCCCTTGAATTACATAAACCATTTTTATTTTTCTGTCAGCTTCTGTACCAATCGGAGGTTCCAATAGATACGTTAAGCTTCCTAAGCCATACGATTCATTAACAGCTACCATTCTTAGAGAATATGCTAAGGGGTCATTGCTTGATTCGTCGGACTCAATTCGGTGGCTTAATTCGTCTGATATAGACCTTACTGTTTCTCTTGCGGGAGCTTCATTACCTTCCTGCAAAGCCTCTTTAGCAGCTTGTATGTTGTCTCTGATGGGGCCTGTAGGAGTTCCTTCACCAACTTCTGACATATATCTATTACAATATATCAGATTTTTTCTGCAAAGGTCAACTGACTTAAGAAGACCACATCTTTACTTCAATGTTCACTCCTATGATAATCTCAAAAATTCTTTTGTAATACGCGGTATCTCATGCTGAAAGTATTGTTTTATCTCTTTCCGTGTTGCCTTAAAAAAAATCTCTGGCATGTGGAGAAAGCATTTAGGATTGCTAAATCAGATTTAGAAGCACGACCAATCTTTCATCAGAAACGAGACAGCATAAAAGCACATATTCCGTTTTTATCAGTTTATGTGTGGCAAAAGCAATTGAGCTTAAGACTGGATGCTCCATCCAAAAAGTCAAAGACCTCATTTGGTCTATCCTGGACATTGAGCTTGTTGACCCGTTGACAATACAACCTTTGTCAAGTACTCAATGTGGATAAGTATTTGAAAAAGGCTAAAGACGTACTAAAAAAGTGAAGTCAGGAAGAAAAGTAGGAATGGGCGGCAAGGCAAGAAGGAAGAAACAATCTCCAAAGCGCTAAATCTTCAAAAGGCTTTTTATAACTTCAAAGGAGAAACCTTTTCTTTGTAAAAATCCTCCCATCTTTTTTTTGAATTCTTCTTTTAGTAGGTTTCCTAGTATTCTCTTCTTTTTATCAAACAAAATTCTGGCTATTTCAAAGTCATCTCTTGCTTCTTTAAGGAGCGTTTCGATTACATCATTACTTAAACCCTTCATCCCGAGTTCGCTTTTTAAAATAAACTTACTTTTGCCTTTATATTTTTGGCGGGATTCGATCCATTGACGACCGAACTCGAGATCATCTAAAAATTTTAGATCGATAAGTTTTTTTAAAACTGAATTTATTGTATCTTCGATAAAGTTTTTCCGAAGCAAATAATCATAAACTTCTTTAACACTTCGAGCTCGATATGAGAGGTATTTTAATGAATAATTAAAGGCCTGCGAGCGATTTTCTTCAGAATCCTGCCTCGCCGGCAGGCGGGCATTTTTAGGCGGCAAGTTCTTCTTCCTCATTCTCTTCAACGCCTACCGCAATAAGAGGCTTTTGACTTTTTGATTTCTCCATAATCTCCCCAACTATTCTCTTTTGGATTTCAGGATGTTCTTTAATATAAACTACAGCCGCAAGTTTTCCCTGACCAAGCATTAGATCTCCATAACGCAAGAATGCGCCGGTTTTTGAAATTACTCCTATTTCAATTCCAACATCTAAGATATTTCCTTCTTTTGAAATTCCTTCGTGTGCCAAGACATCAAACTCGGCAACCCGGAATGGCGGTGCCACTTTATTTTTTACAATCTTTACTCTTGTCCGGCTTCCTAGGACTTTTTCTCCGTCCTTTAAGACCTCAATTTTTCTAGTATCAAGACGTACAGACGCATAGAATTTTAAAGCCATACCTCCGGTTGTCGTCTCAGGATTACCAAACATTACACCTATTTTTTGCCTAAGCTGATTGGTAAATATAACTATTGTTTTGCTTTTTGAAATCGCGGCAGTTAACTTTCGCAAAGCTTGTGACATAAGACGCGCCTGCATTCCCATCATTGCGTCACCCATCTCGCCTTCAATCTCTGCGCGCGGGACAAGCGCGGCTACTGAATCTATAACGATTACATCGATCCCACCGCTTCGAATAAGCTGTTCGGTTATCTCAAGCGCCTGTTCGCCGGTGTCGGGTTGTGAAATCAATAGATCATCGAGTTTCACTCCAATTGTTTGGGCCCAGAGCGGATCCAGCGCGTGTTCAGCGTCAATAAATGCTGCTATTCCGCCTTTTTTCTGAGCCTCAGCAATTACTGAGAGCGCAAGCGTAGTTTTTCCTGATGCTTCAGGTCCATATATTTCGACAATTCTGCCTCGAGGTAATCCGCCAACACCAAGTGCTAAATCTAATGCCAATGAGCCGGTTGAAATTACATCAACTACCATTCGCTCTGCAACATCTCCAAATTTCATAATTGAGCCTTTACCGTACTGTCTTTGAATTTGTTCCATTGCCATGGAGATTGCCGCTAATTTTTCTGATTGAGGGGATTTTGAGGGTCCGTTACCAATTGGAGTTTTTGCTACTTTAGCCATACAATTACCTCTGATTTTAGCAACTTTATGATAAAATACAATATATCATTTTTTAAATTTCGGGGTATAGTTTAGTGGTAGAATGAGCGGCTGGGGGTCGCTTGGTCTCGGTTCGATTCCGAGTACCCCGACCAATCAAGACATTTCAAATTTTCAGGGGAGCGACCAAAAAGGAGTCGCCGCCGAATTTCGTATTTCGCTTTGCGAAATGCGCCGCCAAGAAAAAAGGTGTTGTGCTTGCCCCGCCCACCCATGCGCACACAACAAATTTTCACTCCCTTTTAGTATCGTAGCATAATTGCTTTCCATAGACCAATCATACAACAATTGCTATAATATCTGCAAGAGTAGATAAATTCCCTTATGACAAACGGAGTTATACAATTCGGTAAAAAGTTAAGAGAAGTACGCCTGAAAAAGAAATTGTCGCAAGGCGATGTGGCAAAAATTTTAGGCGTACACCGAAGTTATATCAGTGGTTTAGAGCGCGGAATGCGAAACCCGTCTCTGCTAACGGTTCAGAAAGTCGCCAAGGCACTTGGTGTAACTGCTGATAAATTGATTAGTGAATAAACACTATGAGCGTACTTAAATTTATCTATAAAAACCTTGATCGCTTTAAAACAAGATTTGCTCTTGTTTTTCTCGCTGGAATTCTTGATGGTTTAGCTACATTTTTTGTTCCTGTAGTGCTCGCGGAATTTACTAGAAGTTCTTTTACTCCAAGTGATTTCCAAAATCTTATCAGTCTAGTTGTCATCTTTTACTTAGCTTCGTTATTTCTCCAATGGACTATCAGGAAATGGGGCGAAGCCCTTGGTCCACAATTTGGGAATTATATACGCTTGAAGTATTTTAAGGCCTTAGAAAAACTTCCAATAAAAGATTTAATTAATCATCATTCGGGCTACATTCTCTCGCTCATAAACAAGGTTTCTGATGGTTTAGCGCCTATAATGTTTGATATTTTTTGGACTTTTGCCAAAAGCATTTCAAACATGACCCTGTTTTTCTACTTTACCGCTAGAGAATCGGTTTTTATCGCCATTATTAACCTGATTGTTTTAACTATCTTTATAACAATAAGCACAATCCTTTCGAGAAAGATGGTGCCAATTGCGGATGAACTAAATAAAAAAAGGGCTTCGCTGTTGGAATCATATACTGACTTTATGTCTAACATTCTTACTGTAAAAAGGTTGGGCATTTATTCTTTTGTGGAAAACAAACTATTTCGTAAAACCGATGAAAATTATGATCAAATTCAAAGACTTCAAAACTTTCATGCTAATAGATGGTTTTTCTTGCATACATTATTCAGCTTTGCTTTCTTATCTACTATCGGATTTTTACTCTTCCAAATTTCTAAGGGCGCCATTTCAGCTTCGGTATTAATTCTTTTTATCGCGGCCTACACAATAGTAAGAGTCAACATTGAACGCCTATCAGAAAATTTCAAATCATTGATGGAAATGAAAGCGTATATCAATAGCTTGGATAAAATTATTTCTCCAAGCGAGTTGGTAAACGAGGATAAAGAAATTCAGAAATGGGAAGAAATAAAGTTTAGTAAGGTGTCTTTTCAACATTCCGGAACCGAAAAGAAAATCAGTATTCCTAATTTTGTTATCAAGGGCGGAGGAAAAATTTGTGTCATCGGAAAATCAGGAGAGGGTAAAACAACATTCTTAAACTTATTTACAAACTTTCTAAAACCAGATAAAGGAGAACGTCTAATTGATGGCCAGTCGTATGAAAAAATGAATGGAAAATTTTTTCAAAAACATATTACTATGATCTCGCAAGAAACAGAGCTTTTTAATATTTCTCTGCGGGAAAATATAACTCTCGGTCAAAAAATCGAAGAAAAAGCGATATTTGATATTTTTGATAAACTCGATCTTTTGTCTTGGGTGCGAAACTTGGAAGACGGGTTAGAAACAATCGTTGGCGAAAAAGGAATTAAACTTTCTGCCGGACAGAAACAGAGAATAAATCTTATCAGGGGTGTTTTACTCAATCGTGAAATAGTATTACTAGACGAACCAACCTCTCATTTGGATTCTGCAACAGAAAAAAAAGTTATCGATTTTTTGGCCGATTATCTTTCTGACAAAACAGCTATCATCGTTTCTCATCGTGAGGCATTGAGAAAAATTTGTGATAGGTGCTATATTATTAAGGATAATTCTTTGACCGAAGTTTCCTAGCGGCGCGCCAGCTTTGCTGGCACGAAATTCGGCGGCGGCGGAAAGCGAGGGCGGGCAAAAATTCCTTCCCCCCCCAACCCCCTTCCTTTTTGCCCGCCCGAGCGTTCGGTTTCGATTCTGCCGCGCGAAGCGCGGCAATCAGTTGGGATTTTGTTCAAAAAAGGTTCGAGCGGCGTTCAGTAATTGCGACACAGAGAGAAATTGGTGGTTGAAAAGGGGAGGGGTTTCGTTTTAGACTTTATTAATGTTTAATTCTCCTTATTATGTTCTAATTATTTTATCCTCTGTTGTCGGATTTCTGATTTCTGTCACAATCCATTTCAAAAAGAGAACGAAAAAACCTTTTGCCTGTCCTCTAAAATTCCGCTGCGATACCGTTGTTCACAGCGATTATTCAAGATTATTTGGAATTCCGCTTGAATATCTTGGAATGGCTTATTATTTTATTGTTTTTGCCTCTTATTTTTCATTTCTTTTATTTCCACAAATTGTTCAAGCTGACAAAAATTTTGTTTATTCAATAGGTTTATTAACGATTGTCGCTTTTATTATTTCTATTTATTTAACTTTTGTCCAAGCATTTTTACTTAAACAATGGTGCTCTTTATGTCTTGCATCGGCTGCCATGTGTTCAATTATTTTACTTTCAGTTTTAAAAATTTCTCCCATACCGTTTCTTTTCTAAGTTTGCCTCTTGACAATTGATTTTGAAAAATAGTCTAATTAAAATATGCAGAAGCAAGTGTTTGCGTTATTAAGAATTACCCTGGGGTTTATTTTTCTTTGGGCATTCTTTGACAAACTTTTAGGTCTTGGTTTTGCAACAACTCCTGAAAAAGCATGGTTGGCAGGGGGGTCTCCAACATTAGGATACCTTAAATTTGGAACGCATGGCCCTTTCGCAGGAACTTTCCAGACTCTTGCCGGAAATGTTATGGTTGATTGGCTTTTTATGCTGGGGCTCTTAGGTGTGGGAGCTGCTTTTGTTCTGGGAATCGCTCTTAGGTTTGCAGCCTTGGGGGGAGGATTAATGATGATTCTGATGTGGCTGTCCGCCTTTCCTCCGAAAAATAATCCCCTAATCGATGAGCATATAATTTACCTTCTTGTTTTACTGAGCATAGGGCGAGTGGAGACGGGCAATGTATTGGGCTTGGGAAAGTGGTGGGCAAAAACCTCAATTGCTAAAAACTATCCAATCTTGCGCTAAATCTTTTCGTGAGGATGCTTCTGGATATAGGATTCATCTTTTATCATGTGTGACATTGCATATTCTTTTGTAACCCCGATTTTCTTATGGGGGTTAAATATGTTGTCAGGGTCAAAAGTTTCTTTGATTTGCTTGAAAAGATTATAAACTTTGAGTCCGAATTCCTTTTCAAGATAAGGGCTTCTAATTAAACCGTCATTGTGCTCCGCAGACAAAGTCCCTTGGTGTTTTAAGATTAAATCATAGACAAGATCTGTTACTTCATAAATTTTTTTCCTTTCCTCTTCTTTTGATAAATCCATCAATGGTATAACATGAAGATTCCCGTCTCCTAAATGTCCCGAAATTGTATATAAGATCTTATGTTCATCTAAAATTTTAGTAAGGGCAGGGATAAATTCCGGCAAATAGGAAGGATTAATACTTATGTCATCAATAAAAGGAGTCGCGTGTTTATCTTTTATTTTTTCCCTTAAAAGCTTAAAAGTGTCGCGGCGCAATTTCCAATATTTTTGTGCTTCAAGATCAGTTTTACAGAATCTGCCCGAAAGCTTATATTGTTTGACAAGTTGCTTAATCTGTTCGATATTCTTCAAAACCGACACCTCCTCATTTCCTTCAAATTCAACAAGCAGAATTAGCTTTGGAACTCCCGATTTTATGGTGAGTAAAAATTCCGGCATGAAAAGTTTAATTGTAGAAAAAATGGATTTTGATCCAAGGATTTCTGCCATTTCTTTTGCATACCGAAGATAAATTTTGAAAGTATGGTCATCAGTGACTTCAAGACTTGTTGGCTTGAGTCTTAAAACTTCACGGGTAAATTGGGGGAGAGTAAGGAGGGTTTTGAAAAATACTACATAAAGATGATTGTATTTTTTCCTTTTAACAAGCCCCAATTTTGCCCGAGTTATAATCCCAAGCGTTCCCTGGGCGCCGCAAATTAATTGGGTTAAATCAAAATTATGTCCATCCCAAACATCCCAGATGTTATAGCCGCTTGAATTTTTTGAAACTTTTGGCCTTGATTTTTCAATTAACTCCTTATTTTTACTTATTAATTCGAAAGTTTTTTTATAAACTTGCCCCTCAAAAGTTTTAAGAGCCATTTTTTTATCAAGTTCTGTTTTGTTTAATTTTTCAAAATAATATTCTTTTCCATCAGCCAGAATTAAGTTCACTCCTAAAAGATATTTGTTTGTTTTTCCATATTGAAGCGTTCTTTCGCCGCCCGCATTATTTGAAATTATTCCCCCAATGGCACACATTTCCCGGGATGCCGGATAGGATGGCATATAAAGATTTTTTTCAAGAGTTTTTTTCTCAAAATCGCGGTAGTACATTCCGGGTTCGGCAACAGCATAATCATTATCCAATTTGATGAATTTGTTAATGTGTTTTGTAAAATCGATTAATATCGAGTCGGTTAGAGGGCCTCCCGTCATATCGGTGCCCGCGGATCTTGCAGTAATTGAGAGAGAATTATTATTTTTATGATTTTTTACAAAGCGCACTAAATTTTGTATATCAAGGGAGTCTTTTGGATAAATTACAAGAGAAGGTTCTACCTCAAAAATGCTTGTATCGCGGGAATATTTTATTTTTTCTTCACTATCGGTAATTATTTCGCCCTTTATTATTCGTTTTAATTCGTCAATTAATGATTGATCCATGTTCTAGTTACCAGTAGCTAGTCACTAGTGACTAGGTTTTCGAGCGATAACTCGTTTCACTGCTTCAATAATTGCGTCTTTGTCCATTTTGTATTTTTTGATTAGCTCGGCAGGTTTTCCCGATTCTCCAAAGACATCCTGAAGTCCTATAAATTCAATCGGTGTCGGTATTGTTCGCGCCAAGGTTTCGGAAACAACTCCTCCCAGGCCGCCTGTGGCTTGATGATCTTCGACAGTTACAACTGCTTCTGTCTGTTTTGCAAGTTCAACAATAGTTTGTCCATCTAAGGGTTTTATTGTCGAAGCATTTGCAACCAGTACCTTTATACCTTCGGCTTCTAGCTCTTTTGCCGCGAGTAATGCCTGATAGAGCAGCCAACCCATTCCAAAGATTACTACTTGGGGCTTATCTGATGTCCAAAAAACTTGGATTTTTCCGGGCTCAAATGGTGTTGCCTCAGTTGTCATTACCGGGCTTTTGTCTCGAGTAAATCTTAAATAAACGGGCCCCTTAATCTTTCCTGATTCAATGGTTGCTTTTTTTGCTTCAATTGAGTCGCATGGAACAAAAATCTTGATATTTGGCCAAGCCCTGATTGATGCAATGTCTTCTGTTGCCTGGTGAGTTGCGCCATCCGGGCCGGTCATAATCCCCGAATGGTGGCCTGCAATTTTTACATTCGAATCATTGTAAATAATAGTAGTTCTTATTGTTTCCCAATTTTTACCGGGAGAGAACGTCGCATATGAAGAAATGAATGCGGTTTTTCCTGAAATCCCAAGACCTGCAGCAACAGCAGCCATGTTTTGCTCTGCAACGCCTACTTCAAAAAAGCGGTCCGGAAATTTTTTCGAGAATTCTTCAGATTTTGTTGATTCGGTTAAATCTGCGCAAAGCACTACGACATTTGGATCTTGTCCGCCAAGCATGACGAGACCCTCACCATACCCGTTTCGGACAGGAATTTGTTCCACGTCTTTGTCAAAAAGCTTAGGGTTTAGTTTTAAATCAGCGTTTAACATAATTTAATACTACCAATACTACAAATGCCACAAATACTACAAATATCTCAATAGTTTCATTGAATTATTGGTATTTATTGGTAGTATTGGTATGTATTTGTAGTATTTCATTCGTGTTCGCTTGTAATTTTACCCTCAAGCGTTCTTAATTCTTTCAGTGCTTTTACTGCTTTCTCCGCATTCGGGGGTTTTCCGTGCCACTCAAATTTATTTTCCATAAAATCCACGCCAAAACCGGGGATTGTGTGAGCAATTATCGCGCTTGGTTTTTGATGTACTGCTTTTGCCTGATTTATTGCATCTACAAAAGCTCGAATATTGTGCCCGTCAACTTCCTGGACAAACCAATTAAATGATTCATATTTTGCACGAAGGTATTCAAGAGGCATTACATTTTCCGTGAAGCCGTCGATTTGAATATTGTTCCTGTCAATTACAACGGTAAGATTATCAAGATTGTATTTTGCCGCAGTCATTAAGGCTTCCCAAGTATTTCCCTCCTGATGTTCTCCATCAGAGGTGATGCAATAGATATGATAGTTTTTCTTATCCAAGCGTGCCGCAAGAGCCATCCCAATGCTCTGCGAAATTCCTTCACCCAAGGGTCCAGACGTTGTTTCCATACCGGGGAGTGATGTTCTATGAGGATGTCCTTGTAATCTCGAATTAATCTTTCGCAAGGTTTTCAGTTCGGCAACAGGGAAATAGCCTGCCATTGCCATAACAACATACCTTATTGGACAAATATGGCCGTTTGAAAGAACCAATCGGTCTCGATCAGCCCATTCGGGATGTTTTGGATCATGATTTAAAATATGAAAATAGAAGGCAATAAAAATATCTGCCATTCCCAAAGGCCCTGCAGAATGCCCAGAGCCCGCTTCAAGTAGAGCCGAAATGACAAGTTCCCGAGCTTGAGTAGCCTTAAGCTCCAAATCTTTTAATTTCTCGTCATGTATTTCTTCAATTATCATATTATTTCCTCAATACTACTATTAAATCAGATACATTCGAAGGAAGTCTACCAGTAATGATTGCGTCGTTTGTTTTTTCGAAAAATTCAAAACTATTATTCGCTTCCAAATATTTTAGGGGTTCAACCCCTAAGTCTATTGCTTGTTCGGCGGTTTTATAGTCTCCTATTGCGCCGGTGTTTTCTGTGTTATCCCAGCCGTCAGAAGCAACAGACGCTATAGTTATTTCACGACCTACATATTTAAGTGCTGCCAGAACCAACTCCTGGTTTCTTCCGCCTCGACCAGCATTTTTTCCAACATGAACGGTTGTTTCCCCTCCGACTAAAAGAATTGACCCATGATGAGTGGCGGATATTAATTTTTCCCTGGCTAATTTTGCTTCAGATTCAAATCGATCGGAAAAAATCTTTGCATGCCATCCAAGTTCCTTTGCTTTTTTCTGCATTGCAGAAAGGGCTGTTTGATTACTTAGAACAATAACATTATGGACTTTCTCAAAATATTTTTTATCTTGTGGGTTTTCTACAAAAGCATCCTTTGATAAGTTCAATTCTTCTTCGAGGTTATATTTCTTAATAACGTGGAGAGCGTCTTCAATAGTTGTCCGATCAAGCGTTGTTGGGCCTGATGCAATAGTAGATAAATCGTTACCCGGAACATCGGAATAAATTAATGTAGCAACAGTTGCAGGATACAAAATTTGAGCTAAGCCTCCGCCTTTAACATCTGATAAGTGCTTGCGGACAATATTCATCTCAGTAATGTTGGCCCCTGACTTCAAAAGTGCCTTGCCGACTGCAATTTTTTGTGATAACGAAATTGAATGAGGATGCACAAACATGGCAGATCCACCGCCGCAAATAATAACCAAAATTAAATCTTTTTCGTTTAAATTCGAAAGCTTCTCAAGTACATTTTGAGTGAATTTATAATTCGTTTCTGATGGGAGTGGGTGAGTGCCTTTTGTAAATTCTATTTTTTCAAATTTTTCACCTTCTGTGTCTATCACGAAACCCTCCGTTAATCGGTCGGTTATTAGTTTTTCGAGCAGTTTCGAATTTCCGGCCGAGCCCTTTCCGAATCCAAGAATAAACACCCTTTCAAAATCATCTAAGTCAAATTCTTGTCCTGAAATCGACAAAATATTTCCATGTCTTTGTACATTCTGTTTAAAAACTTCTTCGGGCTGAATTGACTCAAGAGCAGCTTCGATAAGCTCTAAAACTATTTTTCTTTCAGTGGTTTTGGCAAGCTCACGATAATTTTTTATAAACACGGCAGTATCTTTAAGTTTATCTAAATAAAAAGGCTCTGTCCAGATTTTTTTTTGACATAGCTTTTCAGGAGTATTGCAAAGTGGTATAATATTAAAAGTTGAGCCAAAGAATTTGGTTTGAGAGAGTTTTTATGATTAAACTTCTTCGACCGATAAAAATTCGATTAGTCTACTTTTAGACTTTTCTTCTTTTGGCTTCAATCTTAACAAACGAACCAATTAACAAATTGACAAATTAACCATATGGATGACTCAAAGCAAAAATATATAAAAAAACTGGAAGAAATTTCTCATGTTTCAATTGAAGAGGCAAAAAAAATCCTCGTGGAACAAGCAAGGAATGAAGCGAAAGCAGACATTGCAAGGATCATAAGAGAATCGGAAGAGGAGGCGCGATTGACTTCATCAAAGCGGGCGCGGGAAATTCTTGGAGATGCTCTTGCTCACGGCGCGCTTGAAATTGTCCCGGAATATACAGTTTCAATAATTAAAATACAAGACGAGGACATAAAGGGAAGAATAATTGGAAAGGAAGGAAGAAACATCAGGGCATTTGAAAACGCGACAGGAGTTGATGTTGGACTTGATGAAGAGGGCATTATCAGGCTGTCTTCTTTTGATTCAATAAGACGAGAGATCGCGAGACGCTCTCTTGAGATTTTAATAAGAGACACAAGGGTTCAGCCTTTCAGGATTGAAGAGGTAGTGGAGCAGGAGAGGAAGGAAGTTTCAAGGATACTGCTTGAAGAAGGCGAAAAAATTGCCGAGGAAGCCGGCATTTTCAATATTCACCCTGATCTCATGAGTATTCTGGGACGCTTTAAATTCAGGACTTCATTTGGGCAAAATCTTATTGTTCATTCTCTTGAGGTTACAAAAATCGGAGTTCATTTAGCAGCCGAGATTGGAGCTAATGTTGAGATTACAAAGTTAGGCTGCCTTTTTCATGATATTGGGAAAGTAGTTTCGGATCGTGAAGGAAGCCATGTTCAACTGGGCGTTGAATTACTTCAAAAATATAAGATACCTCGAGAGGTCATAAATTGCGTGGCGGAACATCATCAGGATAAGCCTTTTTCATCAATTGAATCTGTTTTGGTATACCTTGCGGATGCGGCTTCAGGCGGGAGACCCGGGGCAAGGCACGAAGATGTCGAAGAATATGTGAAGAGAATTCGGGATATGGAAGAGATTGCAAAGAAATTTGACGGGGTGGTTGATGCTTATGCTTTTGAGGCAGGACGCGAATTGCGGGTAGTTATAGATCCGGGGAAGCTTGATGATATTGAAACAACGATTACTGCCAAGAGAATAAAAGATGAGGTAGATAAGAAATTAATCGTTCCGGGGGTTGTTCGGGTGACTGCTATCCGCGAATTCCGCACATCAGAACCAAAAGAGTAAACTTCAAATAGCTAAATAACCATCCTAGCCATTCTTACCATTTTGACTGTTAAATCAATCTATTGACAAATGCTTTCCTAAGAGTTATTGTTATATCAATCCAAACATGATTATTGAATTGTCCCCCTTCGTTCATGTTCGCTTCATGGTTTACATCCATGCAAGCGAAAATTCACTTCGGAGGGACGTAAGAAACTCTAAATTCGAGGAACTCTCATTAAGAGTTTCTAACGGAGGTGATAAGATTTGTCAGTAACAAAAAAGGAATTAATTGAACTCGTAGCAAAAAAAGCAAATTTAACAAATAAAGCCGCGAAAGAAGCAATAAAAGTTTTACTGAATGGAATTAGAGACGCATTAAAGAGAGAAGAAAAAGTGGTGCTTACGGGTTTTGGAACATTTTCTCTGAGATCAAGGAAAACAAGAAAAGGCAGAAACCCTAAGACAGGGGAAACAATCACAATTCCGGCAAGGAGAGCTCCGGGATTTACTCCGGGTAAAAGTCTAAAAAAATTCGTTAGATAATAAGGCTTTTGGAACAAAAAGGATGAGATATAATATCCTAGTGAAAAAGGCTCTATTTATCGTAGGTCCTACTGCGGTTGGCAAAACCAATCTCGCTTTCAAAATCTCCCAAAAGATACCCTCAGCTTTAATTAGCGCCGATTCCGTACAGGTATATAAAGGTTTGGATATAATTTCAGGAAAAGACCTGCCCAAAGATGTAAAGTTTGTTTCCGATCATTACGAAATCAATGCGCTTTACATATATTTGCTGTCCGCGGTATCGCCATTTGAGCCTTTCAGTGTTTATGATTTTGCAAAAAAAGCAGAAAAAATTCTCGATAAAATTCATGAAGACAAAAAGATTCCAATAATTGTTGGAGGCGCAGGGTTTTATGTTAACTCTTTAATCAAAGGAATAGAAACTCTTAAAATTCCTCCGGACACGCAACTACGGCAAAAACTCTTAAATTTTTCAGTTGAGAAACTACAAGAAGAGCTTAAAAAAATAAATTCTTCAAAGTTTGAATCAATGAATATTTCGGATATAAATAATCCAAGGCGTTTAGTGAGGGCAATTGAGGTTTCATTTTTTGAGGGTCGGGCAAGAACAAACCGGCCTTATTTTAAACAAAATGAAGTTCTAATGATAGGTTTAACTGCAGATATGAACACAATTCGTGAAAAAATAAGAGAGAGAGTGGAAAAAAGAATCCGGCAGGGAGCGCTTGCTGAGGCAAAAAGTTTGTTTGCAGATTATGAGAAGCTATCAGACCAGGTCAAGTCTTTGAGCGGATACAGACAACTATTCGATTATTTGTTGGGCAAAATAAGCTTTGAAGAGGCAAAAGTCAGGTGGATCAAGTCTGAGATTCATCTTGCCAAGAAACAAATAACCTGGTTTAAAAGAAACGAGGATATAATTTGGTTTGATATTGAAAATAAAGGATTTAAGGATAAAATACTCCGTTTAATTTTTGCCAAGTTTCCAACAGTTCCGTTGTCTAGTCGACTAGACAACGGAACGGGACAATAGGTCCCGAAGTTGATTATAAGAGGGCTATTTTAGTATAATATGGGCGTCAGGAAGAAGGATTGTCGAGGTGTACCCATTGTGGTACGCTTAGGAAAGTCCAGACAGCTTAATGCAGGGGACGGGGCGTAAGCCCCGGAATGTAAATTCCGGTGTTCGAATTCTTTACCCCGCACCATTTTTGGTGCTGGGTTTACTCGCATGCGGAATTCGAAACAAATTCTGAAATGACAGAATTTGAGAGCAACAGAGACGAGCGAGAGTGAAACGGGTAATCCCACCTGCTGCAACCTAGAATCGGGGAGGAAGCATTATCCTATGATCCGAGGTTAGGGCACCTCGTAAAGTCGAGGAAGTGTCGAAATTTGTCGATACTTAGATAGATGGCAATCAACCCCGATTGAATCGGGGTGAACAGAATCTGGCTTACTCTCTTCCTGGCATTTTTAATTAGGATTGCAGAGGATTTTGCCCGTTCGACTCAGTTGGCGGAGCACAAAATTTTATATTCGCAATTTCTAAATATAGACTTCTCTTCTGTGTTTGATTTTTTCGATGTAAATAGTTGTGCCTGAAACATAGAATGCGATTCGATAATCGCCAACTCGGAATCTGTGCGTTGCCGGAGGCAGGTCTACTAAATGGTTTTGAAAAGGCCATTGGATTTTCTTGAGAAGAGAAAAATTCGAGTTTCTTAACTATTTTTTTTGAATTTCTAAAGGCAGTTTACCTAGGTCTTTTTTGCCGTTTTTTGTGATTACGACGTTATACATTGAACATGAAGACTTTTGGCAATTTGTTCAAGAGGAATCCAGTCTTTTTTGCGCGATGGAATTGATTTCTTCAAATCTTTTACAAAGTTAGCGTTAAGAGGGAGTCTTTCCTCTATTAAGTCGATAAGTTTTCCGGCAGGATTGTTATATGCTTGTTTTGGATTTTTTACTTTATCTTGAAATTCGGAATCAATTTTTCCCAAAAAATCTATAAAAGCATTTCTACCAAAGACAAATCCGAGCGGAGTTCCATTTTTATCAACTACAACTTTAGTTTCGGAAGTTGATAAAAACTTCCCCGCCTTTTTTGAAAATCTTGACAAGGGGACAAGTTTATTCATATAAGCGTATTATAACACATAATCGGAGAGCTAATTTGGATTGCACAGGATTTTGTATTCGCATGCTATGAGAGAGTGGTGATTGGACGGGATTGGACTATATAAAACTTGCCATCTTCAAATGCCCATTCAATGTCCTGAGGTGCTCTAAAATGCGTTTCAATATCGAGAGCAATTTTTACAAGATGACGGATTTGGGCATCATATAAAACTTGTTTATGTCTTTTTTCTCGGAGAACTTCAATCATCTTATTTTTCCCATCCCTAAAAACTAACATTTTATCCTGTCTATTTATGCTTTTTGATATGACTTTAAAAGTCCGCTTATCCACAACATAAGTGTCCGGAGTAATAAGACCTTGAACCAGCAATTCTCCCAATCCGTATCCTGCCTCTATTACTAATTCGTCCCTGTTTTGGGTGATAGGATTTATCGTAAATGTAACACCTGACTTTTCTGATTCGACCATTTGTTGAATAACTACTGCGACGGCAAGATTTTCTTTGGCTGTTTTTTGCTCCGCAGCATATGCTTTTGCGCGCTCAGAACTGATGGAACCCCAACATTTTATAACCGAGCGCATTAGATCCTCCCTATCAACATTTAAATAGGTCTCAAGTTGTCCGGCCCATGAAGCAGAAGAGGAGTCTTCGGCAACAGCAGAGGAACGTACTGCAACCCTTTCGGTTCCAAGTTTATCAAAAGCATCTAGAATTTCCCTTTTTACATCGATGGGGAGTTCTTGATTTTGAAACTTTCTGAAGGCTTCAGTTGTAATTACAAAGCCAGGAGGAACAGGAATTCCTGCATTCAGCATCTCTCCAAGTGACGCCCCCTTTCCCCCAACAATGACAAAATCATTTTTTGAAATCTCTCTAAAATCTTTAACGTACATTCTTCATTATTTTAACTATTCCTTCATTTGCATCGACTTCTACAAAATCGCCGTCTTTTAGTACACTCGTTGCGATTTTGGTTGCGACGACACAGGGGATTTTAAGTTCTCTTGAAACTATCGCAGCATGTGAAGTAATCCCTCCAGCATCAGTTACAATTGCTGCGCATTTAAGAATTGCCGGCATTAAGTCAGGTCTTGTTGTGGTTGCAACCAAGATGTCACCCTCATTCACTTTTCCCATATCCTTTATGCTTCTTACAATTTTTACTTGTCCCTGCGCCTGGCCTTTTGACGCAATTATTCCCTTGATCTCAAGAACTATGCCTCTTTGGGCTGTTGGTTCTACTAAAGAGCTAATCTTGTTAAAGTTATTTTTCCCATAAAAAAATGCAATCTGGTCATCAATCTGTACCATCACTCGATGAGACTTTCGTTCATCAAGCTGCGTCTTGGTTAATTTAAGGCCGCCGCCAATTAATTGTTTAAGTTCCTCGATTGTATACCAAGACAATTCTCTAAAGCTTACATCAGATTGTTTAGACAAACGCTCCAAGAGATAAAACTCAAGTTTTATGTATAGATCAGCAGCATAGTTGTCAATAAATAAGTGCCTATTGATCAATTCTAAAAATTTGAGAGTCCCTTGATCTAAACGGTTCTTTATTTTGGCGCTTAATTTTTTCTTAGGTTTTGAATTGGCGATTTTGACAGAAAGAAATTGTTTCATCCTTTCAAAATAATCTTCTACCGTATAATAGTCAGTATCAATTTCATCGCTCATCAGCCAGTGGAATTCCTCCCAATGTGAATTTAATAATTGCTTTATATCGAGTGGCAACTTTTTTAAAGTAGTCACTCTCTTTTTATATCGTGACTTATATATTTTTCCGATTTTTTTTAATGACTCTTCCTCTTTTTGAAAGGCCAAGGGAGTACGATTTAAAAAATAATAATTTTCTACTTCTTGTATTTCTTCGAGATTTAATTTTTGATTATTCAATTCCTCTCTAATTTTCTCTGGTAAGAATTCTCCTAAATCAGAGTTAAAAATGCACCATAAAAGGAGAAAACTTTTTTTGACCTTAGAAAAAAGTTCGATATTTATTTCTATGCTACTTTCAACCTCTTTCAAAACTGCTTCCGAATTTTTAATATACTTCTCAGATATTTTAATAATGCGTGGGATTAAGTCGATTTTATTTGCAAGCGCTTTCCGCAGATCATTTTCTTGTTTGTCATAATTCTTTTTCTCATGATGCCATTGAGTATTTAGAACAGTGGTATTGCATCCTTCTCGCGTGAAGAGAGCATAAATAGGGTTTGCCTTTGGACTAAATGTTTCAAGGCAAAGTTCTGTGTTGAACCATTTCTCCTGCCACCTATTCCCCTTTTTCCACTTAATTTTTGTAATATCCTGAATTTTCATCTAAATTGCCCCCATCTAAATAATTTTCTCCTAGGATCCAACATGCTTGCTATATTTTACCACTTGGAGGTTCTCCTGGGGGGAGCAGAGCCGCTGTCCGCCACGGTTGAATATTTAATTGGGATTGCACAGGATTTTGTATTCGCAATTTTTGCATAAAATGCTTCCCGAGCATTTAAAATCGCTTGATTCGATTTGTTCGATTTTCTTAATAATTAATTCTCTAATTTCATCTATCCTTTCCTGGCTCATGTCTTCTGATTTCTTCTTACCTTCTTCAAGATACAAAAGCGAAACTCTAATGTTTTCAGGCTTTTGTTTTAAAATTTTGTCTTCAACTTCTGTTGCAGCCAAAGCATATACGCCTAACTGTAGTGCATAGTTAAACTCTGACATTCCACGAGAACTTCCTGTTTTGTAATCAACAATCTCAATCTTTCCATTCTCAAGCTTATTTATCCTGTCAATTTTCCCAACGATTTTAACCGGATTTTTGTGTTCGCGTTTAAGAAAAAAAGCAAAAGGCAGTTCAAGAGAAATCGGTAAATTTTTGGGATCAAATATTTTTTTATAGTAGTTCTTTATTATTTTCTCACCTAACGCATACATCTTTTTCTCATAAGACTTTTCCTGATACCCCTCAGAAATCCAGCGTGCGCTAAGCAGATTTAGAAAGTCGGATAGCGTTTGTTTCTTTCCATGTCGAAGAGCCTCATAGAAGTAGTAAAAGGCGTCATGAATCGAACTTCCAAAAGAAAGAGGAGCGGTTTGGGGCGTTGGCAAATTCAATAAGAATCTTGCCCTGAAATGAAGCGGACAGATATCAAAACTCTGAAGTTGAGAGTACGAAATTCTTTCGATGGCAGTTTGGGCCCAAGGCCCATCAGCCTTTGGCTGAGGCTCTTTCGAAATCTCCTGATAGTCTTTTATTGCTTCGGTAAATGATAATTGTTTTACCTCCTGTTCGATTTCGATTTTCTTTGAAAGGTCGGGGAGTGCCTCAAACACAAAGGGCGATATTTTTCTTTCTCGCTTTCCGTCTGCATAAAATCTTGAGGCAGTGAAAAACAATAGATCACGCGCTCGAGTCATTCCTACGTAGAAAAGTCGTCTCTCCTCTTCAAGATGATGATCACCTTCTGGCAGGATCTCTTTTATTAACTGGTCGTCTAAAGGAATTTTTTCTCGCCTCTCACGCGTTGGGAACCTGTCGACTACAAGATTCACCATAAAAACAACCGGGAACTCAAGGCCTTTACTTGAATGGACTGTCAAAATATTGACTGCATTAATCTCCTTAAAATCTATGTCAGACACAAGAGGGCTGTCCCCCATCTCCATTTGAAGGTCAAGCCAGTCAACAATTGAATAAATGTTTGCATCGGGATTTAAAGTTTCAAAAGTTTTAATCCTATCAAAAAACTTTGCGATATTGTTTGCTTCTTTTTCGTCCTTCTCAGTTTTGATGTCAAGAAATGAATTTAAGAGCCCTGAATCGAGCAAAAAATAATAGAGAATTTGTCCGGGAGAGTCGCGCCTCACCCGCTCCAGATGTCTTAAAATCATCCTGACGATTTTCTTAGCTTTTACCTTTCCCTCATTCGGCAATTTTGTTTCGTCAGCATTTTCGAGCGCTTCAAATAGGGTCCAATTTCTCTTGCGGGGATAGGCAAGAAGCTGGTTAATCTCTCGTGAAGTTAGGCCAAATATGTCCATGCTTAAAATTCTATATAGAGATACCGAATCTTCAAGGTTATAAAGAACTTTAAAATAGGCAATTAAATTTTTTATTTCTTCTTGTTGAAAGAGATAGGAAGGCCCTAAGAATTGGTAGGGAATCTTATTTCTTGTGAGGGCAGCTGCGACAGGTTGGGCATGATTATTTGCGCGGACTAAAATTGCGATATCGGAATATTTGAAGCTCGAGCTTTTCATAATTGATTTAATTTTCTGGGCAATTTTTTCCGCCTCTTCATCAACACGGTCCGTGAGTATGAATTCGACAGATTTGCCTCGAATTCTTCTTTCAGAAATTAATTTTTTGTTAATATTTTCAACAACTTCTAAGCGATTAGGATTGTTATTCTGAATCATTGTGTATGCGCGATCCAGGATTTCTTGTGTGGAGCGATAGTTTTTAATTAAAGTTATTATTTTTGCCTTTGGAAAGTTGTTTCTGAACTGTATGACATTGGATAAAGCTGCTCCGCGCCAGCGATAGATCGCTTGATCATCATCGGCAACAACGGTAATGTTTTGTTGTTTTCCGGAAAGTAACATTGCAAGCTCATTTTGAGCATAATTTGTATCCTGAAATTCGTCAACCAGAATATACTTGAATTGGTTTTGATACTGCTTGAGAATATTTTTTCTAGAGCGAAGCAACAACAAAGTATGCGAGATTAAATCCGCGAAATCAAGCATGCCTTCTTTAAGCTTTAATTCCGAATATTGTTTAAAAGCTTTTGCGAGTTCAGAAGTTTTTTTTACTTCCAGTTGTTCTTCCTCACTAAAATCACGAATCTTTCGCGAAATACGCGAATTGGCGAATTTTAAGTACTCTCCATGTTCTATGTCCTCATCGGCAAGTCTTGCAAAGTGTATAAGCAATGCTTCTAAGAATTTGTTTGGGTTTCCAAGAGGCCTAAAATAATCAAGGTTAAGCTCAAACAAATGTTTTTTAAGGAATAATATGCTTTCTGCTTCTGTCATTAGTTTAAAATTGGGGTTTAATCCAATTGCAATTCCTTCTTGTCGGAGGAGATTGTCACAGAAAGTATGGAATGTTGAAATCCACATTTGAGTGTAGCCGTAGGGCATCATTCGATCAACGCGATCTTCCATTTCCTTTGCAGCCTTGTCAGTGAATGTTAGAGCAAGAATTTCTTCTGGTTTTGCCAATTTTTGTTTAATTAAATACTTAATTCGCTCTGTAATAACAGTGGTTTTACCCGTTCCTGCCCCGGCGATAATTAGGAGCGGCCCGGTTTTATGTTCTATTGCCTTTTTCTGTTCGGAGTTTAAAGTAACAGGCATAATCGTTGGTCTATTGTATCACAGGAGATTCTTCACTACGTTCAGAAGGACCTACTTTGTTCGGTCATTTTTCGCCGAGTTGTTTTTTAAGAAGGGCAAGTGTGTTTCTTTTTGCCTCTTCAACAGTTTGACCTTCGGCCTTTGCAGCTTCTTCAAAAGTTTTGTTTGTTATATTTCCGGAATGTCCCATGTTATCATCCGGCATTCCGCAGCCACAGTTGTAGCACATAAAATTCACCTCCCCTGACTATTTTACCACTACGGTTCCCTGCTGTTGAGGATTTAGGTGGTTGTGGTAACTATAAGTTCCTTCCTTCTCAAATATAGCTTCAAAACTTGAACCCGAAGGAAATTCTCCAAGGTTAAGGAATCTATGGAGATTATGATTTGGATGAGAAGCGGAATTAACAGTTCCGCTTTTGCTGCTTGCATTGATCCAGCTAACCGTTCCTCCTTTTTTTATGGTTATCGATTCCGGAGAAAAACCCTTGTCTGTCAGCGTGACTTGGTTTGTTCCTCCGGAAGGCAAAGAATTCTTAGATTCGGATTTGTCTGTTTTTTTTGGAATAAATAAAAGCAAGCCTCCAACAATAGCAATTATTATTATCAGCAAAATCAATAACCTATTTAGCATATAAGATTAAGTTATCATTTTTTTGAGGTTAACGCAAGTAGTTGTATAATCTTTTAAAATTTATTATATTATTACCCTGATGTTGTCTTCCGGTACTTTCACCGCTAAATTAATTAAAAAAAGCAAAGTTTCCCGCGATGCCTACTCTTTTTATTTTGAAAGAAGCCCGGCATTTCAATTTCTTCCCGGTCAATACATTAAAATGACTTTAAATATAGAAAATCCTGATGAGCGAGGAAATTCAAGATTTTTCTCAATAGCATCTTCTCCGACAGAAAAAGATTTTATGATGATAACCACAAGAATAATTCAAAGTTCGTTTAAAAAAACAATGGCCGAACTTAAGCAGGGAGACGAGGTTAGTATTCGTGGCCCTTATGGGACTTTTACTCTTGATGAGACAGAGGTAAGACCCTTGGCGTTTCTGGCCGGAGGAATAGGGATCACTCCTTTTAGAAATATGTCCGTTTATGCGTCTCACAAAAAGTTAAAAAATAAAATGACTCTTTTTGCGTCATATAGCACTTTTCAAGATGCCATATTTTATGAAGAACTTAAATCGATTGCCCAAGATAATTTTAAATTTATAGTAACAATAACAAAGCCGGACCCTGATTGGAAAGGGGAGACAGGCAGGATAGACATTGAGAAAATTAAAAAACATATTGAAAATCCTCAAGAATCTGTTTATTATATTGCGGGGCCGGAATCAATGGCGCAAAGCATGAGCGAAATTGTTAAAAGCATGGGAATTTCGGAAAATCAGTTAAAAATAGAGAGCTTCCCCGGATACTAATGAAAAAAAGAATTAAGATAACCGAAGGATTAAAAAAAAGGAATTTAAATAAAAAAATTCCAAAGCAAACCATGCAGATTCTCAACAGAGCCTGGAAAGATTTGCCTCCGGATTTTTCGATCAATGAAAGGCTTATGTTTGTGGAATTGGCAGAAAGAATTATAAAACTTTCCTCTATAAAACAGGATAATTAATCAGGTAAGGATTTTTCTTCCTGCTCAAGACTACTGGTTGTTTTAATTTTATCGCCCAATCTTGAAAAACCGGTTTCCACTTGATTCATCATGCCATAAGAGTTTGAAATATGCCTGTTTAAGGTATCAAGCGTTTCTCCTACTTTTTGGTAATCTGTTTGAATAGATCGCAAACCGGCAAGTATTTTCTGTGCGTGTTGGGAAATTTTTTGGCCTTCAAAACCCATTAATATTGCACGTAAGTATGCATAAAAAGTCATGGGGGAAACAGGTAATACTCTAAATTTTTGAGAGTAGTCAAAAAGAGTAGAGTTGTTAACAATTTCATAATAGACCGATTCTGAGGGAACGTACATTAGCGCATAGTCGATAGTACCTTCTGCAGGTAATATATATTTTTTTGCTATATCATCAATGTGTTTTTTAACATCTGAAACGAATTCCCGTTCGACAGCTTTTTTGTCAGATTCCGAATTTTCCGAATGCATCTTTCGGAAATTCTCCATTGGAAACTTTGAATCTATTGGAATTATTCCCGCCTCGGTTTTAATTGCTGCATCAACGATTGCCCCATTTTTAAATGCATATTGGAGGTTAAAAGATTGTTTCGGAAGAAGCTGCGATAGAAGTTCTTTTAAAACCTGCTCGCCAATATTTCCGCGGAGCTTCGGACTACTTAAAAAGCTCTGAAGCTCCCGCATAGATCGGCCGATTTCAGACATTTCGCCAATATTTTTCTGCACTCCTGCTATAACTTGAGCTGCTTTATCAAGCCTTTCATTAAGCGACTGTGTGTTTGAAATTAGGGTAGTGTTCATAGTTTTGTGATTTTGGTCAAGGGAAGACTGCATGCTTTTAAGCCACTCAACCAAAGTTTCATTCTGATTTTGGTTAGAGCGTCTGACGATTAGATAGATTATTACACCAAAACCAAGCAGTAAAATTGAGGACAAAACGAGCAGATCGTAATTCACAGGATCCTATTTTACCATAAAAGTCTAGGAGTTTTTCTCTAGTGCTTTATAAAGGACGATTGCGAGTGTTACCATGACATTAAGACTCACATTTACTCCATGCATCGGAAGTTCAACGATTTGATCCGCAAATTCAAGGGCTTCTTTTGTAACTCCGTGAGTTTCATTTCCCACAACAAGCGCAATGGGGAAATTGTAATTTGCTTTTGTGTATTGAATACTTTTCGGATTTTGTTCAATTGCAATAGTTTTGACTTTTGAATTTTGATTCTTGAGTTTGCGAAGAGCGTCAACGGCACTTTCGCAATATTCCCAATCAACCCATTCAGTTGTATTTATAGATGCTTTTTTAATTCGAGAATTAGGAGGAGTTTCAGTATATCCACAAAGGATAACTTTTTTTGCCGCAACCGCGTCAGCCAAGCGAAAAATTGCCCCTACATTGTATGTATCAAGCACATTATCCAGGATTATGTAAATATCATTCTTTTTAATTTCCGAAAGATCTTTTGGGGAAGCTGACGTTCTTCTCAGTTTTTTTGCATTGAGCTTCATAAAAAATATTATACCTTAATCCGTCGTTTGGGTTGTTTGGGAGATTGAGGGTATTGGGGACGGAGCCGAATTTTTGTCCGCTGGCACAGCTTGTGCAACAAGCTGCGCCTTAGTCCAAACTGCAAAATCGCATTTAGGATAGTTGGCGCATCCGTAAAAGGTTCTGCCGCGCCGAGTCCTTTTGAGGGCCATTTTGCCGGTATCTCTTGGACAAAGAAAGCCTGAGTCTTCAACGATTGATTCACGGAATTTGCAATTCGGGAAGTTATTGCATGCCTTAAACTTTCCAAACCTCCCAATTCTAACAACAACATCTCCTCCGTCAAGCGGACACTTTTCTCCGGTTTTTTCAGGTTCTACCTCAATTTTCTTCTCCTCTTGAGCACTCTTAATATGTTTTTCAAAAGGTCCGTAAAATTCTCTTATTACAGGCACCCAGTCTTTTTTCCCTTGCGCAATTTCATCGAGCTGATCTTCCATTTGAGAAGTGAAGGGGATGTCATCGATTGAGGAAAAATTTTTAACAAGAAAATCGTTTACCAAGGTTCCTATCTGAGTAGGAATAAATCTTCCGTCTTCCTTTTCAACATAATATCTTGCGACAATGGTTGAGATAGTTGGAGCATAAGTTGATGGTCTTCCTATCCCATGCTTTTCAAGCGCTGCAATTAAAGAAGCCTCGTTATATCGTGGCGGTGGAGAAGTCTTATGAGCTGAAGTATTTATCTCAGAAATTTCAAGTTCTTCTCCCTTTGTCAGTTCGGGAATAATTTGCTCCCCATCCTCATAAAACCAAACCTTTAAAAATCCGTCAAACTTCATAACTCTTCCGTTTGCCTGAGCCGTATATGTTCGGGCGCCATTTGAGGCTTTTGCTTCCACTTTGGTAGATAGAAAAACGGCATCAGTCATCTGGGAAGCAAGAGCTCTTTTGTAAATAAGGTCATATAGTTTCGCAAAGTCCTTTCCTAATTTTAAGGCAACATCATTTTGTTCATGAAATATATTCGTTGGCCTGATTGCTTCATGGGCTTCCTGGGCTAATTTCGATTTTGTTTTAAAAATCACGGGCTGCTCCGGCAGATATTTTTTCCCGAATTTTTTTTCTATATAATTCCTTGTTTCCGAAACGAATGCCGAAGACAGGCTATAGGAGTCTGTTCGATGATAAGTTATAAATCCTTCTTCATATAATCTCTGGGCAATGCCCATGGTTCTTTTACTTGAAAACCCGAGTCTTCTCGATGCTTCTTGGGCCAGCGCAGAGGTTGTCAAAGGCGGGTATGCAGATCGTTTTGTTTCTTTTTGAACGACATCCGAAACAACGAATTGTTTTTTCCCAATATCCCTTTTTAAAGCTATTGCATCTTCTTCATTCAGGCTGGTTTTGGCGTACTTATAATCTCCGTCATAAAGTTTTAAAACTTGGGTTTTCTCAATTGGTTTTTCATCTACCTTTGTAAGTTCAAATGCAATATTCCGCTCGTCACCTTTCTTTCTTAAAACCAAAAATATTCTATAGAATTCTTGAGTTTTGAACTTTTCAATTTCCCTTTCCCTCTCAACAATTAGTCTTACCGCGATGGACTGTACTCGTCCTGCCGACAAACCTTTTTTAATCTTCATCCAAAGAATTGGGGAGAGTTCATACCCTACAATCCTGTCCAAAACCCTTCTTCCCGTCTGGGCGGAGACTAAATTTTGGTCTATATCTTTTGGATGTTCAAGAGCCTCACTTATTGCGGCAGGTGTAATTTCATGAAAGATAATTCTTTCAAAAGCTACGCTTTTTTTTGCCTCAGCTTTTAATATATATTTTAGATGATATGCAATTGCTTCTCCTTCGCGATCAGGGTCTGTTGCTAAAATAATTTTATCTACATCCTTAACTTCTTCTTTTAAGCCTTCGATTATTTTTCTTTTATCTTTTGGAATTACATATTGAGGTTCAAAATTATGTTCTAAATCCAGACCAAAATTTCCCTTTGGTAAATCCCGAATGTGCCCCATTGAAGCCTCAATTTTATATTTGCCCCCGAGAAATCGGGCCAATGTCTTTGCTTTGGTGGGAGATTCCACAAGTATCAAACTTTTCATAATACAAACCAGTATAACAGACCCGCCCAATTTTACCACTCACTTTTTTCCCGATGAACTACATTTGAGCAGGATTGGCGAGCAAGCTGAAGTTTTAGTCAAAATATAGGTCGGGTTGAGCTTTAATCTTTTCCCAGTTTACAGGTTTATAATTTAATAGGGCATAAGCGCCGATCATTGCCGCATTATCGGTAGCGAATTTTTTCTCAGGAGAAAAAATTTGCATTGATAATTTATTATTTATTATTGATTGTTCAAATGATTTTCGGAGAGTTTGGTTGGCGGAAACGCCGCCGCCAAGAAGAATAGTCCATGTTTTGTATAATTTTGCTGCTCGAATAGTTTTTTTGATCAAGACATCAAAAATTGCTTCCTGAACAGCATAACAAATATTACCAAGGTCTGTCACCCCGATCTCAGGGCTTAATCGATCTCTTTCTTCTTGAATAAATCTCGCGACTTCAGTTTTAAGTCCTGAAAATGAAAAGTCAAAATCTTCTGAATTAATTAGAGGACTTTGAAATTTCAAGGTTGAACCTTGAATTTTGTTCGCCCGCTTTTCAATTTCAGGGCCGGATGGATATGGAAGACCTAAGATTCTACCGATTTTGTCAAGAGCTTCTCCGGCGGCGTCATCCCGAGTCCCTCCCAGCCATTTAAAATTCGAATGAGATTTAAAATAAAGAAGATCGGTATGTCCTCCAGAGACAATCAACCCGATGAAGGGGAATTGGATATTGGAAATTTGAAATTTGAAATTTGAAATTTCGCCAATAAAATTGGCGTAGAGGTGGGCGAGAAGGTGGTGGACCGGAATTATTGGTTTGTTTAATGCAAAAGAAAGAGTTTTTGCAGTTTCAACTCCGACCAAAAGCGAGCCGATCAATCCGGGTCCGTGGGTCACGGCTATAGCGTCAATACTAGTTAAAATATGTTTTGCATATTTAAATTTATTCCCAGAGCTAAGTTTAGCTTTATTTTTTGATTCGATTAAAGCAGCCACAATTACCGGGATCATAAATTTTATTTGTTCGCGTGCTGCGCTCTCCGGTATTATTCCGCCTGTTTTAGCATGAAGAGAGGATGAAGTAGCTATGACATTGGATAAAACCTTAATTAATCCTTTTTCGTCTTTTTCAACAACCGCCGCGCCCGTTTCGTCACAGGATGTTTCGATAGCGAGAATTTTCATAGGGAATTATAAAATAGTTGAATAGTTAAAATGGCTGAATGGTTTAAAAACTATTGTAGCTATTATAGCCATGTAGCTATTTAAAT